>SL_8KL_010_SEDDRAFT_10000028_pt1 | contig 97104 bp, 78 predicted proteins | sample SodLakKL_010_SED_4_FD_11160 | JGI IMG/M metagenome (IMG submission 11160)
CCTGTAACTCAAGAATATGCAGATGAAATTGGGGCTGATTTTTACGGGGCAGATGCCAATGCAGGTAAAATATATGCCCGGGAGGTAATAAAAAGATAGAAAAGGGACGGACAATTATTTGTCAATGGAATACATGTAGCAGGAGGACGTGTTAATTTCCTTGCTACTTAATATTTGACAAGCAGGAAAAGTTATTATTCTATAGAATATTTAAACATAATCATTCAGAAAGGGGTGAGTTTAGATGGAGTTAAATGAATTGAAGCAATTAGTTGAGGACTCCCTGGAGAAACCTGAAGAAGAGCTGAAAAAAAGTTTACCTGATATGTTAAGCAAGGTGGGTGAAGTAAATATTGAAGATTTAGTGGAGGAGTTCCCTGAGTTGGTGCCGAAAATGATGCGGAAGCTTAACCAAATTGATGTCAAAGATTTTGTTGAAAATGAACCTGAAGCTTCGGCAAAATTTATGGACCTTTTGTGGAGTAGCGTCCCGCTTATGGTGGAAAAAGATGCTGAAGCCAAAACAATGCTGGAACAATCTAACGATGCTAAGGTTAACTTTGAAGCTACAGATTCGTCTCTAACAAGTTGTCTGATCCTGAGTGGAGGTAAACTTTCCGGCGGATCTGGTTTGCTAGACAACTATGACTTAAAACTTTTTGGGCCTACAGAATCTATTGTAGGCTTGCTCACAGGAAAAATTAACCCTATACAAGGATTTATGCAGGGTAAATATAAGATGGATGGAAATGTAAGTATGGGTATGAAACTATCACCTTTGCTTACCAGTGTAACCAAAATGTTCAACTAACTTAATTATAACAAGGCAATTCATCGGTAATAAATATAACCATTATATTATTATTTCTATCTAATAATACCCGGGTAATTAATATAGTAATAAGACTATACCCGGGTTATGTTAGATATTTTCGTTTGAATTATGTTAAAATATTTGTGTAATATCTCTATTGATAAATTTTCGGGGGAAAGTGCAGGCGATGTAATTGGCCGGTGATAAATTTATCCCGTTTAAAGTTAATCTTGAACTTGAAGGTGAAAAACGCTTATCGGGCAATAATCTATTTGAAATGTTAAGGGTTATAAAGCAACAAGGTTCTATTAGTCGAGCAGCCTCTACGTTGGGGTTTTCTTACCGTTACGCGTGGGGCTTGATCAAAGAAGCAGAAAGCGCCCTGGGATTAAAACTGGTGGAAAAACAAGCCGGCGGCGCCTCCGGTGGTGGAGCTTCTTTAACTTCAGAAGGGCTTAATTTACTCGAACACTANCAGTCTTTTAAAAACGAAGTTAATGAAGAACTAGACCGCTTCGTTGATAGCGCAGTATTTTCATTAGAGCAGCAAAACTTGGGTTATGAACAGAAAAGTAGTGCCTTAAGTCATCATTTGTTACTGGCAAGTACCATGGAACCGGTAGAGACCGGACTTCTGGATGTGTTGGAAGAAGCATTTTACCAGTCCAGTGGGATACTGGTTAAGCATATTGCTGTAGGGAGTGGACGTGCCCTGGAAATTGCCCGGCAGGGAAGGGTGGACATGGTTTTAACTCATGCTCCGGAATTGGAAAAACAGTTCATGGCTGAAGGGTATGGCTCTCAAATCATCCCGGTAATGTCTAATAAATTTATTTTGGTGGGGCCTGGTGAACTAATTGAGAAAATAGAACTTGAAGTGGGGGCGGTGGATATTTTCAGGGAGATAGCCTTGCGTGGTTTTCCCTTTGTAAGTAGGGGAGATTTCTCCGGAACTCATTTGCAGGAACAAAAGATTTGGGAAGCCTCTGAGGTAAGCACTTCAGGGGAATGGTATCTGACCTCTTCCGGAGTGGCCGGCAACCTGGGAATTTTAAGCCTTGCCAATGAAAAGCGTGCCTTTACCCTGGTAGACCGGGCCAGCTATATCTTGTCCCAAAGTAAAATTGAGTTAGAAATTGTAAAGAATACGCAAGAGGATTCAAGAGAACCTGATTTATTTAATAACGTGTTTGTCTTATCAAGAGTTAACCCCGAACGTTTTGCCTCAATTAATAGCGAGGATGTTCGTAAATTTGCCCGGTGGCTGCAGGCAGAAGGAAAACAAATCATCTCCGGTTTTGGCAAAGAAAAATATGGTGAGCCTTTATTTGATCTTGTTTGATTACCCCATTTTTTTCATTTTTCTCTTGACAGGCTAATAAGGGTAAGATAATATTTCTATAGGTTCGATATGAAGGTGTATGCATAACGCCCAACATTAAATGTTATTTATTATTCTTTTGATTATCGGGGCGGGTTTAAAAAGGTGTGGAGATGCAAAATGTCTCGAATGTCTTGTTATATGACAATTACATAAATTATTTTCCGAGCCTGGCTATCCATAAGCAAGGAGGAAATTTGATTGAAAGGATTTATCTTTAATATGACGATAATATTGACTATTTTATTCATGGGATTGATGGGTTGCGAGACCGGACCAGTTCCGGAAGCCGAACCGGAAACAGAACTTCATCAAGAAGTAATTGAAATAACTTTGGCCACTACTACCAGCACCTATGATTCAGGATTGTTGCATGAGATATTACCGGAGTTTGAAGAAGCACATAATATTGAAGTAAATATTATTTCCGTGGGAACCGGGCAGGCTATAGAAACCGGAAAAAGAGGGGATTGCGATATTATTTTAGTGCATGCCCGGGATTTGGAAGAGCAGTTTGTAGAAGACGGTTATGGGACGGAACGATTTGATGTGATGTATAACGACTTTGTATTAGTAGGGCCGGAAGGGGATCCCGGCAACGTATATGACAGTGCCGACATCAATGAAGCCCTGGATAATATTGTGGATCACGCCGCAAAAGAGGGATTTCCTTTCCTGTCTCGCGGAGACGATTCCGGCACTCATACAAAAGAAATGAATTTGTGGGAAGTTGCCGGTTATGATCAAGTCACTGAAGAAGAATGGTATGATTCCATGGGGCAGGGCATGGGAGATACTCTGGTTGCCTGCAATGAAAGAGAGGGCTATGTTCTGGCAGATCGGGGCACTTTCCTTTCCATGGAAGATAAGTTACCAAACCTGGAAATTGTTTTTGAAGAGGACGATGAGTTAACCAATCCTTATGGCATCATACCCGTGAATCCTGACGAGCATACCCATGTCAAGTATGAAGAAGCTCAGCTTATAGTAGAATTCTTCACTTCTGAAGAAACACAGCAGAAAATTAGCGAGTATGGCATAGATGAATACGGAGAGCCTTTATTTTTTCCTGACGCTTAATAATATAGGAAAAGAAATGTTATTTTAACTATTTAAATAGACGGGTATAGGAGAAAAAGTAATGGGAGATGGATTAACGGAATCAATAAGACTATTATTAGAATTCGACCCGTATGTTTATAATATTATAGGGGTCTCCCTACGAGTTGCCGGGTTGGCTCTGCTTTTTAGCACCTTAATCGGCATCCCGTTGGGGGCCTTACTGGGCTTGACTAATTTTCGGGGAAAACCTGTTGTTACCGCTTTATTGTATACGGGAATGGGATTTCCGCCGGTAGTTGTGGGTTTGATTGTATTTATCATGTTTTCTTCGATGGGCCCTATGGGATATTTAGGGTGGTTGTTTAATGTTGAAGCTATCGTAGCAGCCCAGACGATTATTGCATTTCCCTTAATTGCAGGTTTTACCATGGCGGCTGTCATGCAGGTAGATCGTAATCTTATGAGCCAGCTAATAGCCCTGGGTGCTACCAAGATACAGGCGGCATGGGCTGCCATCAAGGAGGCCAGGGTGGGTGTTATTGTGGCCATAATCGCGGGTTTTGGCGGAGTTATTTCTGAAGTGGGAGCGGTGATGCTGGTTGGGGGAAATATAGAGGGCAAAACCAGGGTTTTAACTACAGCTATAGTTTTGGAAACCAGGAAGGGAAACTTTGGGGTGGCCATAGCCTTTGGTATTATTCTCTTGGCCATTGCCTTTATCGCCAACCTGTCCATGATTTATTTACAGAAAAAGCACTTGTTCGAGGATAATTAATTATAAGTATACCTACTATTAGAAATTAAATGGAGCAAGTAATTTAGGAAAGGTCTTATATGAGGCAAGAAATGAGTTTCCATATAGAGAATTTGCGCAAAAGCTATCCCGGATTTTCATTAAAGATTGACAAATTAAATCTTTATGAAGGGGAAATATTTTGTTTGCTGGGGCCAAGTGGCGCAGGTAAAACTACTCTGCTGCGGCTTTTAAATTTTTTGGAAGATCCCGATGAGGGACAGGTTTTTTATCGCGGCCAAGAATATACTTCCGGTAATTATCAGCCCCCGCTGGGGATGATGAGGGAGATAACTACGGTATTTCAAAGGCCAGCCTTGTTGAAGGCAAATGTTTGGAGCAATATAGTCTATCCTTTAAAGATTCGGAATATGCAAGTTGATCAAAGAAGTATTATGGAAATGCTAAAGGAACTGGGAATAGATAATTTGCTTAAACAAAAGAGTAAAACACTCTCAGGTGGTGAAGCCCAGCGAGTGGCATTGGCCAGGGCGTTGGTGTTTAATCCCCGGGTACTTTTGATGGATGAACCTACAGCCAATTTGGATCCCCACAATATTAAAATAATAGAAAATATGGTAACCAAGTACAGCCAAGAATGGAAGCCCACAGTGGTTTGGATTACCCATAATCATTTTCAAGCCAAACGAGTGGGGCACCGCATTTGCCTCATGGAAGACGGAGACATTCTTGAGGTTAATAATAAGGAAACTTTTTTTAATCAGCCGGAACACCCCAAAACCAGGGCTTTCCTTTCCGGCGAGATGTTTTACTAAAAAACAGGGAAGGATTCTTTTATCTCCTTCCCTGTTTTCTATTTTTTTAAGGAGGAACCAGAGTAATCCTCCTCTTTCTGCATCTTTTCACTTGCTTCTTATTTTAAGAATACTGGGTTCTGTTAATTACATGCCATTTCATATCGTCGGAAAGATTGTGAAAGTATTCACAGTAACCGGCTATGCGGATAAGAAGGTCCGGGTATTTTTCCGGGTTTTCGTATGCATCCAGCAGCATTTCCCTGTTTACTACATTAGGCTGCAGTTGCATCCCTCCACTTTTAAAAAATGTTTTCAATATGTTCATCAGGTTTTTCTTGCCTTCTTCTCCCGGAAATAAGGAAGAATCGATAGTAAGGGTTGCCGTGGTGCCGTTTTCGGCATGTTCGGCAAAGTCGATACCGGCTATGGAATTGAGCGCCGATAAAAGGTCTGACTGTTCTTTTCCGTAGTGGGGGGTAATGCTGTTGGCAAAAGGAACGCCTTTTAACCTTCCCGAAGGCAGTGCCGGTGAATTTTTGCCGAACATATTGGCCAGGTTTAAAGCGTAATATCCGGCTGAATACCGACCGTTTCGCGGATCACTTCCCGCTGAATCCAGCGCATTGTTATACATCTCCAGAACTTTGTTTACCCACTGGGTAGCCTTGTTGGAGTGATCGTCCCCGAATTTGGGAACTGCCCGCAAGGCTTCTCTTATTTGCTGGTTTTCTTCACCCTCGAAGTTGTCATCTATGGCCTTAATAACGTCGTTGACGGAGTAGAGATTGTTTTTGAAAACAACTTCCTCAATAGCGTGGAAGGAATCTGCCACATCTGTAACAGCTATGGCCTGGATGCCGCTGCTGTTGATGGTGGTTCCTCCTTCGAGAATATCCTTGCCGCTTTCAATGCACCCTCTGTAAAGAGCAGAGCTCAGGGGGGTAGGAAAGTTTTCCCGGAGTGATTCTTCCATTTTATGATGATCGGCCAGAATTGATTTTGCCAAATGGTTTAAACGTTCCTGGAAGCGTTCAAGCAACTCATCCATGCTGGAAGGCGGCTGGTAATTATAAATCCCTTTTTCCATGTTGTTTTTTTCGCGGAGTTTGGTAGATCGCTGGTTGACCAGGCGGTTAATACTGGCCCTTTCCCTGGAAACATGATGGGCGAAATTCGTGGCGAGTTTCAGTCTGGATTCCCGGCGCTCAAAATTCCACAAATCATGGGTTTGGCCTTTGAGAGCTTGCAAAAAAGGCATGGCCAGGTTTATGTTAGAGCAGTCGGTATTGCCAAAATGATCGTCGGATGCCACCGGTTCCACACATCCTACAATGGAATAATTTCTAGCATCCTCAATGGTAGTATGATAATGCCTGAGTAATGACTCTATGTATACTTCATCACAGAATATTTGGGGAAGGGGGCATCCGCTGAGATAAACCTCAGCAAGCCTTTCCAGGTATTTGTCGGGGCTGTTTTCATGGATACGGGCTGCCGGGTCGGCTGACCGGGGTTGTAGCTCGCAAATATCTATGAGCATGTAAGTGATATCGTTGGTGGCGTCTGCACCGTTTTTGTCCACTCCGCCGAAAGTATAAGCCTGGTCGGTGGATATAGTTTCAAAAAGCCGGAAAAGCTCCGGGAAATTGTCCCCGTTGTTGACCAAAACAAGTTCGTCCATTTTGAGAATGAATAAGCTGAGAAGCTCTTTGGCTTTTTCATAGGTGATTCTTCCTTCTTGAATGTCTTCTTTATAATACGGATATAGTATTTGATCAATCCGCCCAAAAGATATGGCATTTTCGTAAGATTCCAGGCAAAGGGCTATATGCAAAAACAGCATGCTTTGCAGGGCTTCATGAAAGGTGCGGGCGGGATAACGGGGGACATGTTCGCATATCTCGGCTAATTCTTCCAGTTCCTGGCGCCTCTGAGAATCGCTTTCTTCTGTGCTTAAAGCCCACAGATGCTCGGCATATTTTTGGCCGAACTGTTCTAGGCCTTCAAGGGCAATAATAGCGCCGTCATAAAAATTGTGAGTGCTTTCGGGCATCTCTTTTTTCTTTTCTTCTATTTCTTCAATCATGCCGGAAGTTCCCAAACTCAAGATACGGTCGAAGTTTACAATATAGTGACCGATGGCCAGAATATTAAAATTCATGCCGATATTCCATTCCGTTGTCCGGGCTGCCAGTAAACCCAATTGGGCCAGATCCGGCCACAATTTGCTAACCTGGCTATGGTGGATCCAGTAAGGGGCAACTTCTTTGAGGAAAGTAAAGTAGTCTTTAAGTGAGCTCTGAAATGCCACCGGCTTCCGATTGTTGGCTTTTAATACCTGCATTACGCTGCCGGCGGATATATACTCAGGCCAAGTTCTTCCGCCCACCCTGCTGGAAGTAAAGTTGCCTACGAGCAATTCCCGGGGATAAATTTTGGTTTCTTTGTTCTTTAATACATGGGCGAGGCATTCTGCCCTGTGAATTGGCCCGGGTTTGGCAAATTCTCCATCTTTATAAGGTTTTTTAAAGCCATAATTCTTGTAATACTCTGTGCGCAGCCTGGCGTCCTCGATGCAAACGGCAGGTTTGGTATTTTTGATAGTTTCGTCTATTTCTTTAACGCGTTCGGTAAATTCGGCTTTGGGTGGAGGGGAATCTATATAGGTGCTTTCTGCTTTGATACCGTACTTTTGGAAAAGCTTGATGCCTTCTTCCAAGGATGCCTGGCTTTGCTCCATGGTAATATTTAGTGGTTCATATTCCAGGCCGAGGCGTACGGCTTTATCTTCGTATAAATTATGGTATTTGAGTAATTCAATGGAATTATAACCGATTGATTTTAGAAATTCAGAAGTGGCGCGGATATTGTTTTCCCCATCAGTATATCCAGGGATCATTACCATCCGGAATTTGACTTCAGCATCCAAATCTAACAGCTTTCTGATGTTGTCGTGGATCAATGAAGGATCCCGTTTGGTGTATTGCATATGGAGTTCTTCATTGCCAACTACCTTTAAATCTACAAGAAAGAGATCGATGTAAGGGGCGGCTTCGTTGATAACTTCCCAGGGAGCGTGAAATGAAGATTCTACAGCAACTTTTATATTTTCCTGTTTTAACGCCTTCAATAGATTGAGAAGGTTTTCAGAGTCCTGGAGAAAAGGTTCTCCACCACTAAGAGTTACTCCCCCGTTGGAGGAAAAATAATAATTTTTATCCCGCAGGACCACATCCAGCATATCTTCTATTGTATAGTTGTTTTGAGAGTTGGTTTGCTTCTTAAACGCCAGACCTTCTGGATTTTGACACCATAAACACCTTAAATTGCATCCTTGGAAGAAAATTGTGGTCCTAATTCCCGGGCCATCGTGTACACAAGTACGCTGGATATCAAAGACTTGCAAACTTTTGGCTATTGTTGTCAAATTCATCACCGTCATTTCTTAGTAGTTTTATACATTAAGTATCTTATTATATATATTATATAACACTCTTATGGTTTGCTTCAACCTGTTTAGAAACTTTAAAACCTCCATTATTATCCAAAGTTATCTAGCATTAATGGTAAATGAGGGGAGGTAAAGTGATAAAGTATTTTTCCGCTTCCATATTGTAAACATAGGCGATACCAATTAAAATGAATGTAGCACATTTATTTAAGCTTCAGAGTGGGGGAGGGGTATTTATTTGCGGGCGTTATTGGTTAAGCGACAGTTTAGAAGATATTGCTAAAAAATACGGAGTTTCTCTCTTAGATAATCAAAGCATTACCGGCCCGGAAATATTTCCTTCCCAAGCTGCACCGGTAATTTATAAGGTTAATACCCCACAAATCTCCCTATGGAAGTGGGGCTTTCCTAATCCCGTAAAAAGCGGAATTATAATAAATGCCCGGGCGGAAACTATAGATCAAAAAAGAATGTTTAAACGGCCATTTGCCGGGCAAAGATGTGTGATACCCGCCAACGCATTTTTTGAATGGAAAAAAGAACAAAAGGGGAAGCAAAAATACAGGATATATTTTAATCACGGCAATCTTTTTTCCATGGCGGGCATTTGGGAATCATTTACTACTGATGATGGAACTTCCCAAAACTACTTTGTTATTATTACTACCCGGGCAACCAACCGGTTGCAAGCGATACATGACCGCATGCCGGTTATTTTAACCGCAGAAGAAGAAAAAAACTGGCTGGACCACAATAATTCAAAAATTGAGGTTCTTAAAAGTATTTTAGATTCACCTAAATTTGATCAAAAAATGATTACTGCCAAAGAAAATTAAGGATCAAAGCAAATATCTCTTAATTGTTTATTGGCTGTGGATGCCGTTTTTAACATCGTTCATTTTCATTAACTTATTTATTCCATTTATATATGCTTTAATACTTGCTTCAATTATGTCTGTACTTAGGCCTCTGCCGGTTATGTCTTTATTATTGTGATTAATTTTTACGGTAACTTCTCCGAGGGCGTCTCTTCCGCCGGTAACCGCACTCAGGTTATAACTTGTCAGAGTAATATTTATTCCTGTAATTTTATTGATGGCATTGTATGCGGCGTCAATAGGACCGGAACCAATGGCCACTTCTTCAAAATATTCATCGCCTTTAATAAGGCGGATGATTGCTGCCGGAATGCTTTTACTACCGCTTACAGTTTGCAAATAATCAAGCTTGTATGTAGGTTCTGTAAAAGAAAGATGTTCGAAGACAAGCGCTTCTATATCTTCTCTATACACTCCCTTTTTCTTATCGGCTAACTCCACAAATCGCTCATAGAAATCTTCGAACTCTTCCTCGGGAATGGTATATCCCGTTGCCTGCAATTCATTTTTCAATGCGTGCCTTCCGGAGCGGGCGGTAAGTAGCATTTGAGCGGGCTTACCGCCAATAAGATCAGTATCGATAATTTCATATGTGCGTTTATCTTTAAGGACACCATCCTGATGAATGCCGGATGAGTGGGCAAATGCATTTATACCAATAATAGCTTTATTTACCGGTATCGGAATGCCTGTTAATTTGCTTACCAGACGGCTGGTTCGATATATTTCCTGAGTGTTTATGTCTGTATAGTGGGCAAACATGTCCTGGCGTATGCGTAAAGCTACGGCAATTTCTTCGAGGGAGGCGTTGCCTGCTCTCTCGCCGATTCCATTAACATTGCATTCTATTTGTTTGGCGCCGTTCTTAATGGCTGACAATGAATTGCTAACGGCCATGCCCAGGTCGTTATGGCAGTGAACGCTTAAAACTGCATTTTCTATACCCTTAACATTTTCATTAATTCTGCGAATTAACGCCCCAAATTCTTCGGGAACCGAATAACCAACTGTGTCGGGAATATTTATGGTAGTTGCTCCGGCTTCAATGGCGGCTTCTATAACCCGGAACAGATAATCTTCTTGGGCTCGCGTGGCATCTTCCGGTGAATATTCGATATCATCAGTAAATTGACGGGCATATTTTATTGTTTGCACGGCCTGCTCAATAAGCTCTTCCGGTTTTTTATGCAGCTTTTGTTCCATGTGAATGTTTGATACCCCTAAAAAAATATGGATACGCGGTTTTTCCGCTTCTTTTACAGCTTCCCAGGCAGCATCAACATCTTCTTTTACACACCTGGCCAGGGCGCAAATGGTAGGCCCCTTAACTTGACGGGATATTTCTTTTACAGCATCAAGTTCTCCGGGTGATGATATTGGAAATCCGGCTTCAATAACATCTACGTTGAGTTTGGCTAATTGCTTTGCTATTTTTAATTTTTCATCCATATTAAGTTTAGAGCCCGGTGTTTGCTCACCGTCTCTTAAAGTACTGTCAAATATAATTACTTTCTCTTTTTCCATGATCATATTTCCTCCTAAGATTATTTTATTTTGAAGAATAATTAAATAAATAATAAAAACCTTTCGTTCCAAGAGACGAAAGGTTTTCGCGGTACCACTCTTATTAGCAAGCTTCAATGAGCTTGCTCACTCTTTGCCCTTAACGCGGGCCCAATGCGACCTTCCTACTAACTATTTGAAATTATTTGTGAAGCTAATTTCTTTATAGTTTTCAGTCGGTATCTCCCGGACGAGTTCGAAAGAGCTTACCTGCCGATTTTCAGCTTACACGGCTCTCTGAAAGGTATATTGCCTTTTCTAATACTTCCGATCCTCGAATAGTATTTAGTTTTTATATATACAATATTATTGTATTTTAGAGATACTGTCAATACACGTAAGTTTAAATCCTAAGTGCTTTTAGATGCAAGTAATATTTTTAAAGTAGAAAAAACCTCATATTATATTTGATATATTATTTTATGCGTGCTAATATAATAAAAAATAAAATTATAGCTTCAACTTTATACTTTATAAATTGCCAATCAGTTTAAGTAAATATATCTTAATATGTCTAATAAAAAGAAGTGGTGATGATGTAAATGAAAATAGGAATCCCCAGAGCAATGGGGTATTATTACTATTATCCCTTTTATCGTAAATTTTTAGAATATTTGGATGTGGAGCCGGTAATTTCTTCTCCCACCAGTAGAAAAACTCTTGATTCATTAACAGATTGCCCCACAGATGAACCATGCATCTCTGTGAAACTAACTTTTCCTCATGTGAGGCAGTTATTGGAAAAAGAGGTAGATGGCATATTTTTGCCTGTGTTGGTAAGCGGGAGGAAAGATAGCTACTTTTGCCCGAAACACATAGGACTGCCGGCCATGGTGAAAAACAATTTCAATTTAACCGATGATATGTTTTTATCCCCCAAATTTGATATCCATCATACTACCGATAAAGGCCGTTCTTCTTTTGTTAGGGAAGCTAAAAAAATTGGAGCAGATTCTAGAAAGGCGCGCCGGGCCTTTAATGACGCATGGGAAAAACAAAAAGAATTCATTTACCTTACTTACTCCAGGCAAATCACTACCCCCGAAGCATTCACTTTATTGGAAGGGAAAGAAATTAATTCACCGCTCGGCAAAGAAGGGGGAATTAATATTGGCATAGTGGCCCACAGCTATACTTTATATGATTATATCGGCTATAACCTGGTAGATCGCCTGCGTGAATACGGAAATGTATACACTCCGGAAATGATTTCACCGGAAGAAGCAGTTCACCAGGTTGAAGATTCTATTTATGATGGAGAAAAACTGTGGAGTTTTGAAATACAGTTAGTAGGTAGTGCTCTTTACTGGCTGCGTAATGGCATGGTAGATAAATTAATTATGCTGGGGCCGTTTGAATGCGGGCCGGAAGCAATAATAGAAAACTTTTTGGAAGAAAAATGTAATGAGATGAATGTCCCCTTTCTTATTCTAACCGTGGATGAACAGACCGGTGAAGCGGGCCTTATGACCCGTATAGAGGCTTTTATGGATACTGTTCCGGTAATTGAGAGTCCAGAAGGCACAAATGAGAAAGGCGGGGAAAAAGACCTTTCATGGTCGGCGAATAAAAATAAACAAATTCATGTTCCTACATTTGATAAAAGGGTAGTAGGTTTACCTACAATGGGCAATTTGGGAGTTATATTATCTACTATCTTCAAAGAACTGGATATCGAAACAGTGATTCCTCCCATTACAAATAGGACCGTGGAGTTAGGTATGGAAGTAGCTCCGGAATTCATATGTTTTCCCATGACAGTTACTATCGGGCAGATGAGGGAAGCATTAGAACAGGGGGCGAACACGATTGCCATGGTTACCGGAAAAGGTAGATGCCGTTTGGGATGGTACGCTGATATTCAAGAAATACTTCTTAATAAGTTGGGCTATCAATTTGAAATGGTGGCTATAGACAATCCTTTTCCGGTTTTTAAGAAGGGGAGGCAGTTTTTAAAAACCCTGCAATTAATTACAGCAGAAGGCGCTTCCTGGCCTAAAATTTCCCGAGCCTTTGTCAGGGGTTATAGACGATTGATAGCATTGGATGCGGCGGAAAACGAACTTTTTTATTATAGGGCTATTGAGAAGAACAGGGGAGAAGCAGATAGGTTATTTAATAATTTTAGCCGACGCCTTTTGCAGTTAGAAACAATAGGAGAATTTGAAGCTGCTTACAAAAATTATCTGGAAGAATTAAATAAATTAGAAAGAGTAGAAAATGAGGAAATTTACCGGGTAAGAATTATCGGGGAAATATATGCAGTCCAAGAAAAATTTGTTAACCTTGATCTCATAGAAAGGCTGGGAAAATATCCATCCCAGAGNATATGGGTGGAACGNGAACTTAANACCAGCAACTGGTTCCGTTTGAAAGTGCTTAATGACAAAAAACTCAGAGAAAGGCACAGCGAGATTGAAGAAGCAGCTGCTCCTTACCTGGATGAGATGGTAGGGGGGCACGGACAAGAGAATGTAGGGCTTACGGTGCTGGCGCCTCAAGAGGGAATTGATGGCATTATACATTTATTTCCTTTTACTTGTATGCCGGAGATTGTAGCTCAAAACATATTAACCCGTGTGACTGAGGAAAAAGATATACCTATTTTAACAATTATTACTAACGAACAAACCGGCGAAGCAGGCGTTCAAACCAGATTAGAGGCTTTTCTGGATATAATGAAAGATAAAAAAAGAAAACAAAAAAAGGAGAGTGGAATACTCTTATGAGAGCTTATATTGGTGTAGATGTTGGCAGTTTAACCACTAAAATTGTAGCCCTGGATGAAAATGGGGAAGCTTTATTTGATTGGTATGCCCGAAACCAGGGGGGGCCAATTGAAACTGTCCAGCAAGGTTTTCGTAAATTAGAAAGTGAACCTCTTAAAGATATAGATATAGGGGGCATAGGGACTACCGGTTCCGGTAGGCATTTAGCGGCCATAATGGTCGGCGCGGATATAATAAAAAACGAAATTACCGCTCATGCAGTTGCTGCCAGCCACGTAAACCCGGGGGTTCGCACTGTTATTGATATCGGAGGTCAAGATTCCAAAATCATATATTTAAAAAAAGGAGTAGCCGTAGGTTTTAACATGAATACTATCTGTGCTGCCGGAACAGGCTCTTTTCTTGATCACCAGGCTTCTCGGCTAAATATACCCATTGAGGAATTTGGCGAATATGCTCTTAAGTCTGATAATTCCGTGCGTATTTCCGGCCGCTGTGGAGTCTTTGCAGAATCTGATCTCATACATAAGCAGCAAATGGGTTATAATCGGGAAGATCTCGTTGCCGGGCTTTGTATGGCTTTAGCCAGAAATTTTGTTACTAATGTGGCCCGTTCCAAGAAAGTAGAACCGGAAATTCTCTTTCAAGGAGGCGTTGCTGCCAACCTGGGTATTAAGTATGCTTTAGAGGTTATTTTAAATAAGGAACTCATAATACCTGACAAGTTTAAAGTGATGGGGGCTTATGGTGCTGCTCTTTTAGCTTTGCGGGAAAAGCAAAATACTAACGAACTTTCAAAATACCGCGGCGCTCATGCAATAGCTTCCTTTGATTGTTATCCCCGGAGTTTTATTTGCGATGATTGCAGCAACAGTTGCGAAATTAACGAACTCTACATTGACGAAAAACTTGTAAGCAGATGGGGGAGTCGTTGCGCCAAGTGGGAAGACCTTAACTACCACAAGAAAGAAAAAACAAAAAGCCAGGCAACCTTTTAAGTAAATAAATAATTAAGCAAAAAAATAAGTAAAGTAAGCTTATAATTATTTAACAATATATAAGATGTAAGCGTCAAATTGAATTCCCATAGAATTGCTAGAACAGTTGTGTGATAAATCTCCTTGATTGGCTTAAGGTAATCTATGTAAAATTTTGTTTAAGGTAATCTGTGTAAAATTTGATTTATGTAAGCTGTGTGAAGGGGACGGTTATTCATTGTCCCCGAAGCGCAGCGAAGGGCCGAAGGAAGCGAAGCGACTGAGGGGAGACTATGGAACCGTCCCCTGAAATACAGCGTATTAAGCATAAACAGCTTTCATATTCCTTAAGTAATTAATATACGACCATATAACTGGTAGTATTTATATCATTGACTGATACCCTTAATAACGCTAAAGTAATTTAAAATGAATTCCCGAGAACAAATATAAAATCATAGAAAAGCAGGCAAGACAGGACTTAAGAGATTCGTAAATTTATAACTTCCGATAATATATCTTATGTTAACTAAAAAATTTATAATTAATTATTATAATATTTTAATCTTTATGCTTATCAATTCTATCAATCGCCGATAATTTTAATAATTAACCGTTTGGGTCTGCGACCGTCGAATTCTGCATAATAAATTTGCTGCCAAGGACCCAAATCGAGCTTTCCCGCGGTAATTGGCAAAACAACCTGGTTGCCCATAACTATGCTTTTTAAGTGAGCATCGCCATTATCCTCACCGGTGCGATGATGGCTATAATTGGGTCCGAATGGAGCTATTTCTTCCAGCATGTTGTCCATATCTTCCTGGAAACCTGATTCGGCGTCATTTACATATACACCGGCAGTTATATGCATGGCAGATACTAAGGCCATCCCTTCATTTATATTGCTTTTTTGAAGTTCTTCTGACACATTTTGGGTAATGTTAATATATTCCCTTCGTTTTGAGGTATTGAAGGTCATATAAGCGGTATGGCTTTTCATATTAATTATCCCTCCCCCACTCTATGTTTTTTAGACTACCTTAAATAATAATTTAACAAATGTTATTTCTTTATACAAATTTATTGTTTTTAACTGTTTATTTTTATGTTTTTAGATATGATATAATCTTTATTGAAGTTTATCACTTAAGGTATAAGCAAAATAAAGGATTGATATTTATGAAAACAAAGAAAAAGGACAATAAAAAGAAGAAAAATAACCCGGCAACCATAGTAATTTTGCTGCTTATATTCATTTTAGTTGCCGCTTATACTATTTTTGCTAATTTTATCGATTTTCCATTTTCTGATCAGTTTTCTAGAGCGCTTTCCATTTTACCTTTTTATAATGAAGATAGTGCAGAAGAAAAAACTAAAGAAAAACCTGACCCTATTCATGAAATCGAGGAAGAGGAAGAAGATAAAGAAGCTTTATTAATGGCAGCGGGAGATGTAATGGTTCATACCATTCAGCTTAATCAGGCAAAAGATGAGAATAATGATTATGATTTTAGCCCCAGTTATGAATATATTACTGACTACCTTGAAAATGCTGATGTTGCCGTGGCTAATTTAGAAACTACTTTTGCCGGTCCCGAAAGAGGCTACTCATGTTTTCCTTTGTTTAATACACCCGATGCCCTTGCCCATAACCTTAAAGACGCAGGGTTTGATTTAATGTGTACAGCTAACAATCATTCACTGGATATGGGAAAAGAAGGTTTATTTCGGACTATTAATGTGTTAAGGGATGCTGGTCTGCAATCGTTTGGTACTTATCAGAGCCGGGAAGAAAGAGATACTTCTTTAATTGTAGATGTTAATGGAATTAATGTGGGTTTTCTTGCTTATACTGATAGTACTAATGCTATACCAATTCCGGAAGGAAAAGATTATATCGTTAATTATGTGGGAGTTGATAGCGAGCCTTCTTTAGAAAGCGCAGCGGCTATTTTTGAGGAAGACATTGAACGCGCTCGAAATGAAGGGGCAGATCTGGTAGCAGTATACATGCACTGGGGTCATGAATACCAATTTACCCCTCATATATGGCAGGAGAAACTTGCCGAATCTTTAGCTAAAGCAGGTGCAGACATGATATTAGGTAGTCACCCCCATGTAATACAACCCATGGAATTTATAGAAATTGAAAAAAATGACGGATCATCACATGAAGCTTTTGTTGCTTACTCCATGGGTAATTTTGTTTCTAACCAGCATTATATACCCGGTGCAATTCCCACCGAAGAAGTAAAGTACGGCCTGGTTTTAAAATTACACCTGGCAAAAGAAGCGGAAACTGAAGAGGCTTACATTGATAAAGTAGAATATATGCTTACCTGGGTAAACCGGGATCGGGAACATCAAATTCTTCCCCTGCACGAAGCCATAGCTTCAGAGCCGGAAGTTTTTAAAATACCTGAAAATAAATATAACCGTCTTGAACCAATTTGGGATAGAACCCTGGAAAGATTGGAAAATTTCCAGCCGGCGTTTACGCCTTAAAAATAAATAACTATTGATCACTATTGAGATCGATATCTTGTTCTTCTTCTTGCTGTAATCTTAACCTGAACCTTTTAACGGCTATTGCTAAGAATAATTGGAATATTACCAGGACTACAAAAATAATTGATAGGGCGGGAACTGTACTGTTAAAATAAAAGTATATGCCTATGAGGAGGAATAATAAAGCTGACAAATAGTGATATGCGGGGCTTAACATAAACTTAACTCTCCTAAGATTAAAAATATAATGACTCTAATAAGTATAACATATTATAAGGTTATTTATTAAGTTAGAGACGAAGTATAAGTAAAGTCAATAATGTACCCTCATATAATAGATAAAAGGTGGCCTCAAGATGAAAATTGGTATATTTACAGATAGTTTTAAACCCTATACAAGCGGTGTGGTTCGTTCCATAGAGATATTTACCAAGCAATATATAGAAAAAGGTCATAAAGTATATATTTTTGGGCCTGATTACCCGCTTTTTAAAACTAAGGATAAACCAAGAGAAGAGGGTGTTTATAGATTTCTTTCTATTCGCGCCCCAACTTTTTCTGAATATAACATACCCATTCCTGTTTCACCCCAGATAAGGAACACGGTTAGAAAAATTGGATTGGATATTATCCATGCTCATTCTCCTTTTTTGCTCGGCAGAATGGGATACAGGGTGGCACGTCGCACAAATATACCCCTTGTTTTCACTCATCATACATTGTATGAACAATATGCCCATTATGTCCCCTTCCCCCATAAAGCATCGCGTAGAATGATACTTAATATGGGGCGAGATTTTTGTAATAAATGCAGCCTGGTTGTTGCTCCCTCCCGCTCCATTAATTTTTATTTACGCCAAATAGGAGTGCGTGCTCCTATTCAAACAATCCCAACCGGTATAGAGTTGAAAGAGTTTGAGGATATTGACAACAGATGGTTGCATAGGAATTACGGAATTAATGAAAAGGAAAAAATTCTTTTATTTGTGGGCCGGCTTGGGCCGGAAAAAAACTTACCTTTTTTAATTAGAGCTTTTAAACAAATTCAAAATAGACTACCTCATACCAGGTTGGTTATTGTAGGCAGTGGACCTCAAAAAGACTATTTGCAAAAGTTGTGTTCAGATTCCGGAGTTCAAGATAGTGTGATATTTACCGGTTTGCTGCCTCGTCAAGTCATTGTTCATTGTTTTGCCAGTGCCGATATTTTTACTTTTCCTTCAGTTTCTGAAACTCAGGGTTTAGTAATCGGCGAAGCCAAGGCTGCAGGTTTACCCATCGTTGCCATTAAAGCGTTTGGAACTTCGGATATGGTTTCACACAGTGAAGATGGATTTTTAACCGATGCAACTCTGAATAGTTATACAAATAGAATCCTTCAGCTTTTGCAAAATGAAAAGCTTTATGAGGAAATGAGTTTAAATGCCAAAACGAATGCCCAATATATATCTGCTTCATATTGTGCTGATCTAATGTTAGAAAGCTATACAGAGTTAATAGAAAGGAAAAAATATCCCGGCAGGCTAATTGTTAGTTAATGCTATGTAAATAATATCAAAATGATCTAAAATAATATTTAATTATGATGTCTAAAACGATTATGAATATGAAGAAGATTGGATTTTTTCCAGAGCTTGCTCCAACCGTTGTATTGTCTTTTCCTTTCCTAAAATCAAGATAGTTTCAATTAAATCGGGGCCCATAGTTTTTCCGGTTACCGCTAATCTAACCGGTTTGTTTAATTGGCCTGCTGAAACGTCCAATTCCTTATGTGAATCTTGAAATGTTTTTTCAAGGTTTTCTCTGGTGAAATTATCTAATGCTTTAAGGTTATTGATAAGTGTTTTTAAAATACTATAAACTCCTTCTTTGCCAAATATTTTTTTTATGGCTGTTTCTTCGTAATAAAAATCATCGCAGAAAAAGTAGTCAACAGCATCAGCAAGTTCTTCGAAAGTCTTTACCCGATCATTCATCACATTAATAACAGCATTAACCTTTTGTTTCTGTTCGGTGGTAATATCTTCGGATACAAATCCCTTCTCTTGTAAAAATGGCAGAGAAAGCTCTGTAAGCCGGTCAGGGTCGCCTTCTTTAAAATAATGGCTGTTAATCCAGGTAATCTTTTTAATATCATAAATAGCAGCAGTTTTTACCACTCTATCTAAAGAAAAATGATTTTTTATTTCTTCTAACGGTAAGATCTCTTCTTCCCCGGGCGGTGACCATCCAAGTAGAGCCAGATAATTGATTACTGCTTCCGGTAGATATCCTTTTTCCTTAAATTCTTGAACGGAAGTCGCCCCATGTCTTTTACTTAATTTGCTTTTATCCGGTGCCAAAATCATAGGTACATGAGCATAATCAGACATTGAATATTTCAAAGCGCTGCAGATAAGCTGTTGCCGAGGAGTGTTGGAAAGATGCTCTTCAGCCCTTATTACATGAGATATTTTCATATGCCAATCATCAACAACAGTGGCAAAATTATATGTAGGCGAACCATTAGATTTTAATATAATAAAATCATCTAGATGTATATTAGCAAAGCTTACTTCTCCTCTTATGAGATCATCAACTACAGTTTCTCCTTCATCGGGGGACAAAAAGCGAATAACCGTGTTTTCCATATCTTCTCCCGGGGAAATATGATCGTTTTTCCCGCTTTTTTCCCGGCATGTCCCGGGATAGATAAACGGCTGTCCTTTTTGCCGGTATTTTTCTCTTTCTCGGGCCAGTTCTTCCACAGTACAATAACAACGGTAAGCTTTGCCTGCTTCTAAAAGTCGATTAACTTCGTTAATGTAAAGCTCATACCTCTGAGATTGAAAATATGGACTATATTCTCCCCCTTTTTCCGGTCCTTCATCCCAATCCAAGCCTAACCAGCGCATTGCTTCTAATATACCTTTCCAATAATATTCATGAGAACGTTCCGTGTCTGTATCATCGATGCGTAAAACAAATGCGCCGTTGTTTTTTCGCGCAAACAACCAATTAAATAAAGCTGTTCTCGCTCCGCCGATATGTAATTCTCCCGTTGGGCTGGGCGCAAATCTTACTCTTATTGGTGACAAATACAACCACTCCTATCCATATATATAAGTTACTTGCTGCTTTTTTTTGTTTATTTGGTTTCAAATAGTTCGCTAATAGAGCGTTCCTCATGAATTCTGATGATTGCTTCGCCCATTAAATCAGCCACAGATAAAGTTTTAATTAAATTAATTGTTTTTTCCGGTGGCAGTTGTATTGTGTTTGTTGCCACTACTTCTTTGATGACAGAATCCTTTAATTTTTCTACTGAAGAACCTGATAATACGGGATGGGTACAGCAGGCATAAACTTCATGCGCACCTTCTTCCAGTAAAGTCTTGGCTCCCAATACAATTGTTTCGGCGGTATCTATCATATCATCTACCATGATAGCGGTTTTACCTTTTACATCACCTATAATGCTATAAACCTCAGCTTCATTGGGAGCTTTCCTCCTTTTATCAACAATGGCAATGGGCATATCCAAGAAATCAGCCAAATGCCTGGCCCTGGTTACTCCACCCAGGTCAGGAGAAACCACGACTCCTGCAGATACCTGTTGATCCCGAAAATAATTAGCTAATAGCGGAATGCTGGTCAGATGATCAAAAGGGATATTAAAGAATCCTTGAATTTGTCCGGCGTGAAGATCCATAGCCACAACTCTATTTGCGCCCGCAGCAGTGAGTAAATCAGCAATAAGCTTTGCTGTAATAGGGTCTCGCGCTCTAGTTTTGCGATCTTGCCGGGCATAACCGTAATAAGGTATCACTGCGTTTACCGATCTGGACGAAGCGCGTTTAAGAGCGTCAATTAAAATAAGCAGTTCGATAATATTTTCATTGATAGGCGCACTTAGGGATTGAATTATAAATACATCTTGCCCCCTTACGCTTTCTTGGATGCCAATAGAAGTTTCTCCGTCGCTAAAACGGCCTAGCTGGGCTTTACCTAAAGATAACCCGATATATTGAGCAATTTGTTCGGCCAACGGCTGGTTAGACGAGCCGCTAAATACTTTCAACTTATTATTAGATCTCACTATAAATTACCACCTTTTAAAATATTAGTTTTATTAACTTTAAAAACGAGTGATAACTAATATATTAAGATGTTATATACAATGTAATTTACTCAATACGTGCATCATCTAATGCTGCTTCACAGGAGCACTGCTTATGATCGGGAAAATTATCTATTGTTTCGTAAAGCAGTGTACGGAGCTTATCGTTGTTTTGTTTAAAAACTTTAAAAACTTCTTCTTTGGTAACAGGAGCAATATCTTCCTGTCCTTCTAATCCTGCATCATAATCTGTAATTAAAGAAATATTTACATAGCATAATCCTAATTCTCTTGCCAGAATACTTTCAGGGTATTGGGTCATATTAATAACCTCCCAACCCATTTGATGAAACCATTTGCTTTCAGCGCGGGTTGAGAAACGCGGCCCTTGAATTACAACGACAACGCCTCTTTCATGCACGGCATAATTTAATTCATGAGCTTTTTTAATAACTAATTCTCTTAATTGAGGGCAATATGGGTCAGCACCACTAATATGTGTAGCAACCGGGCCATCATAAAATGTGTCTTTCCTACCTGAAGTCCGATCTACAAATTGATCGGCAATAACAAAATCTCCGGGTTTAACATTCGTTTGTAAACTGCCCGCAGCACAGGGGCCAATAATTGATTTTACACCTAATTTATACATAGCATACACATTAGCTCTGTAATTAATCATATGTGGCGGTAATGAATGATCTTTTCCGTGGCGAGGCAAAAAAGCAACTTTTTTGCCTTTTAAATTTGCTAAAGTTACTTTTTCACTGGGAAAACCATAGGGAGTTTCCACTTTTATTACCTCTACATCTTCCAAAAACTCATAAAATCCGGATCCTCCAAAAACTCCAATTTCTGCGTAACTCATAAAAAGCACTCCTTTGTTATAAGATTTTCGAATTTTATTATTTGTGAATTTAACTCTCGTAACTTGCCAAAGAAAATATTTCATAATCTTGGAGTAGATCTCTACCATTTAGAAAAGATAATTCTACCAGCAGGGCAATGCCCCCTACTTTTCCCCCGCATTTCTCTACCAGGCTTGTGGTGGCTTTTAAAGTTCCTCCTGTAGCTAATAAATCATCGATGATAATAGTGTTAGTGCCTTTTACCAGCGCATCTTCATGCATTTCTACCGTGGCTTCCCCATATTCTAGACTATAACTTTCTTTCAAAGTTGCATATGGCAATTTTCCTTCTTTTCTAACGGGAATAAAAGGCACCTGCAAATTATACGCGAGGGCGCCGCCGAAAATAAAACCTCGGGACTCCACACCTATAATGGCTTCTGCTTTATTTTGTTCACAAAACATATAGAAATAATCCAGTACCTTTTTAAATAATAAGCCGTTTTGAAGCAATGTAGTTATATCTCTAAAAATTATTCCTTCCTTGGGAAAATCGTAAACATCTCTAATTGATCGCTTTATTTCTTCTTGAAAGTTTTTATCTATCTCTACCAAATTATCTCACTCCTTTCAAATAAATTAAGTTTATTAAACATGTAGCACGTACCCCGTCCCCCTGCTACATTCCCTTGCTGTGTAGCAAGGGGACGGGGTACGTGCTACGTTCATAATCAACTACGGGTATTATAATAATATGATAAGTTTTTTGGATAAGGTGGCTTTATTACCGCCCTTTCAGTTATAATGGCATTAATATATTTGGCCGGTGTTATGTCGAATGCCGGATTCCATACGCCGGCTCCTTCAGGGGCAATTCTTTGCCCATAGATATGTGTTACTTCTTCATACTTTCTTTCTTCAATAGGGACTTCTTTTCCTTCAAATAAATTAAAATCTATAGTAGAAAATGGTGCGGCCACATAAAACGGAATTTCATGCTCTTTTGCTAAAACTGCCAATCCATAAGTGCCTATTTTATTGGCGGTATCTCCATTGGCAGTTATCCGGTCCGCACCAACTATAACTAAATCTACTTTACCCAAACTCATTAAGCTGGCTGCCATGTTATCAGTAATAAGAACTGCGGGGATGTTTTCTTGAAGCATTTCCCACATTGTTAATCTGGCACCCTGTAATAAAGGCCTGGTTTCATTTACATATGCTGTTATATTTTTGCCTGCCTTATGAGCTGCTCTAACCACGCCTAATGATGTGCCATATCCTGCTGTAGCCAAAGCACCGGCATTACAATGATTCAAAATACTTGCTTGATATGGAATCAATGCATTTCCGTTATTTCCAATAGCCATATTTGTTTCTATATCTTCATGAAAAATCTGGTGTGCTTCTTCCAGTAAAACACTTTTAAGCTTTTCGGTTTCGGTTATATTTTCTCTTTTCAATTTATTAATCATGCGATTTAAACTCCACTGAAGATTGACAGCTGTAGGCCTGGTCAAAAATAATTCATGAGCTACCTCTTCGGTTTTATTAATCAACTTATCTTTTGTTGGAAAAGTTATGTTCATAATTCCCAGCACAAGCCCATAGGCTGCAGCCACACCTATTGCAGGAGCTCCTCTTACACTTAAGTTATTAATTGCCTCAGCTACACATTGATAGTCGCTACAATAAATATACTCACTTTTTTGTGGTAATTTGGTTTGATCGAGAATTTTGAGTTGATTATTTTCCCAAAATAGTGATTTCATATGCCTTCCTTTTTATATGATTAATATGAATTATAAATTAAACGTGCCCATAAAAAATATCCTAAGCTGCAATATTTTGTCAAACTATATTTGCCTGATTGCAAGCAAGATATAAAATAATCAAGGCCGAGATACATAAAGGTAGGTCGGCCTTAATTATTATTTCGTTACGGGTAAGGTACATTAGATTAAGCCCTACACGTATTTATGTTGTATTATATGATAGTTAATTCTTCAAATTTTTATTTAAGACTTAGCTTCTTTTGCTTTTTCTTTTAATAATTCTACCTTATCTGTTTTTTCCCAGGTTAGATCAAGATCCTCGCGACCAAAATGTCCGTATGCAGCAATATTTCTGTAAATCGGCCTCCTTAATTGCAGGTTATCGATAATGGCCTGAGGCCTTAAATCAAATACTTCACGCACTATATTAGTTATTTGGTTTTCGGGTATTTTATTTGTGCCAAAAGTATCAATCAATAAAGAAACCGGTTTTGCAACTCCAATGGCATAAGCTACCTGTATTTCACATTTACTTGCCAGCCCGGCAGCAACAATATTTTTTGCCACGTAACGTGCAGCGTAAGCTCCGGAACGGTCTACCTTTGTAGGATCCTTACCTGAAAATGCTCCTCCGCCGTGGCGAGCAAAACCTCCATAAGTATCTACTATTATTTTACGGCCTGTCAGGCCGGCATCCCCCATAGGTCCACCCACCACGAAACGCCCGGTAGGATTTACATAAAAGCGGGTGTTATTATCAATCAACTCGGCGGGAACAATTTCTTTGATAACTTTTTCAATTATATCTGATTTTATCTCTTCGGTAGTAACATCCTCACGATGCTGAGAAGATACTACCACAACATCTACTCTTGATGGCTTATCGTTTTCATATTCCACGGTCACCTGAGTTTTACCATCCGGCCTTAGATAGTCGAGGATACCATTTTTGCGGACAAATGTAAGGCGTTGAGACAATTTATGAGCAAGTGAAATTGGCATTGGCATTAGCTCTGGGGTTTCATCGCAGGCAAATCCTACCATCATTCCTTGATCTCCGGCACCTATTTTATTATATTGATTTTCCCGATCTTGTTCGGATTTATATTCCATTGAAGCGTCAACACCCATAGCAATATCAGGAGATTGCTCATCAATAGAACTTAAAACCGCGCAGGTATCTCCATCAAAACCGAACTTGGCTCTGGTATAGCCAATTTCCCTTACCTTATTTCTCACAATGGTGGGGATGTCCACATAACATTCCGTTGTTATTTCCCCGGCCACAAAAACCAATCCGGTAGTTACTAAAGTTTCGGCAGCTACCCGACCCATGGGATCATGTTCCAAAATGGCATCAAGGATAGCATCTGAAACCTGGTCGGCAATCTTATCCGGATGTCCTTCTGTTACAGATTCTGAAGTAAATAAGACTCTTTCTTTTGTCAATTTAATGTTTCCTCCTTTGTAATATTTTTAATTAAACAAAACAAAAACCCCTTTGAAAAAAGAGGTTTGTAATGCCAACCTCCCCTATCTTTGAGAATAATTGTAATTACCATTATTCCCCGGGAATTAGCACCGCTAGCTCTTACGCCCGGTTGCTGGACTTCATAGGGCCCGTCCCTCCATCTCTCTTGATAAGAGTATATTTTATTATTGCTTCAACGTTGTAAAGTATACTTCAGCCCTAAAGTATTGTCAATATACAATAAACGGTTTAAACCCTTTTTTACAGGCATTGATTAGATTTTATAAGGATTTGATTCGCATTTTCTTTAATTTAAGCTTACTTGCTATTTATTTTTCGGCATATGTAAAAAGCATTTATTTAAATATCTTTAAAAAAGGACTATTAATGGCGAAAATTATCCCAGAATAGATAAAAGGATACCTGCTGCAATGGCAGAACCAATAACACCGGCCACATTTGGCCCCATTGCGTGCATCAATAAGTAATTATTGGGATTCGATTCTTTGCCTACTTTTTGAGAAACTCTTGCAGCCATAGGAATTGCGGAAACTCCTGCCGAGCCTATAAGCGGATTTATTTTTCCACCGGAAAGCTTGTACATAATTTTCCCCATAATAACCCCCATAGCTGTGCCCAAAGCAAATGCACCCAGTCCCAATAGAATTATTGTTAAAGTATCTATAGTGAGAAAGTATTCCGCAGTTGCTTTTGCTCCAACAGAAAGGCCTAAAAATATAACTACTATATTATTAAGTTCATTTTGAGAGGCTTTACTTAATCGATCAGTTACACCGGACTCACGAAATAGATTACCTAACATTAACATTCCTATTAATGGTAAAGCTTCCGGTATTAATAATCCTGAGAGAATGGTAACAATAATGGGGAAAAGTATTTTTTCTCTTTTGGAAACTAACCTTAATTGTTCCATTTCTACATTTCTTTCTTTATTGGTTGTAAGTAGTTTCATAATAGGTGGCTGAATTAAAGGCACCAATGCCATATAAGAATAAGCAGCAATGGCAACTGAACCTAAAATTTCCGGTGCCAAAAGATTAGATAAAAAAATGGCTGTTGGGCCATCCGCGCCCCCGATAATTCCGATGGAACCTGCTTCCTGAGGTGTGAATCCCAATAAAAGTGCACCCAAAAAAGTAGCAAAAATGCCGAACTGAGCTGCTGCCCCCAACAGCAAAGTTATGGGGTTGGCAATAAGAGGGCCAAAATCTGTCATAGCTCCTACACCCAAAAATATAAGAGGTGGATATATGCCTAAATCCACTCCCAGAGATATATAATGTAATAATCCACCGATTATGCCTTCGGCCATTTTGGGTTCTGCCATTAAATCGCTTAAAGGCAGGTTTATCAACAATGCTCCAAAACCTATAGGCACCAGTAACAAAGGCTCATATTTTTTTACAATGCCCAAATAAAGTAATATACACGCAATTACCAGCATTGCCAGCTCAGAAATATTGAGGTGATAAAAACCGGTAGCTTGCATAAAATCCGAAAACATCTCCAGCATTAACACTTGCCTCCTTTACCTGCAGGAAAAAACATATCTACTAACAAAGCAATGCTTACTAAACCGGTAATAATTATGCTTCAATTTTAATCATAGGATCTTTGCTGTTAACTGAATCTCCTTTGGAAACCATTACTTGAGTAACTTTTCCTGATACGGGAGAAGTTACTTCATTTTCCATTTTCATTGCTTCCAAAATAATGAGCACCTGATCTTTACTAACCATATCACCCTCTGCTACCTTTACATCAATAATAGAACCCGGCATAGGGGCTGCTACAACTTCTTCATGCGCAGAAGAAGTTCTTTCTGCAGCAGGAGCTTCTTTTGGAGTGGAATCTACAGAAGTATTGGCTTTTGGGTGATAAGGTTCTTTCTTCTCATCCGCTGCTCCAAGTGCTTCTTGCTTTTTTTCTAAGCCGGATTGTGAAGTATCTTTTACCTTCTTTTGTTCTTCGTAACGAGGTAAATCTTCGTTAGTTTTCACTTCTTCAACTTCTACATTAAAGGTCTCACCATCGACGGTAACCTTAAAAGATTTTCTTACCACTTTTTTCCCTCCTTAATTTTTCTAATTCTTTGCCCATATTTAAAAGCTCTTTTTTACCCTGTAGTGCCCATTTGCCGCTAAATTGCTCATAAACCGGTTCGATTTTTTTAATTGTATACTCCTTATCCGCATCAGATAAATATGCTGTTATGGCTGCAGTTATTGCCGCAATTTTGCTGGCGGGCTCTCCGCCTGATATAAATTGAAACCTGGGGAAATCTGCTTCTTCAATATTTATCACTCTATCTTTATAAGAATCCTCTTTTAATCCAAAGAATTTCCCAATAAATAATATTATCAGGAAAAGTATAAAAAGTGTAAACAATACCAAAACAAATCCTAAAACCATTACTTCCAGCGCAAAAATTAAATCTTCCATAGAATCACCCTTCTATTCAATGACGCTTCATGTTATTGATAAAGGCAAATTAATCATATGTGTAAAATTACCTTAATTATTTTACCAAAGATTGCCCATAACTAAAAGCTTTTATATTAATCTCGCTAGTATTTTTGGGAACTCTGGCCAGAATATATTTTTTAATTGTTTCCGGATTAACGGGAATATTACACCTACTTATAACTCCCAGGGAAACCATATTAGCAGTAATAGGATTCCTAATTTGCCTGTAAGCCGTTTCCATAATGGGATAACTATAATAATGCGCACGAAAAATTTTACCGTTAATGCTGTTATCATACAAAATTAAACCGCTATCTTTTATAGAGTAACGGTACTTTTCCAAAGCTGATTCTGTAAGGGCTAATAATATATCTGCTTCACGAACCAGGGGATAATCAATAGGCATATCGCTGATTATAACTTCAGCTCTGCTTGCTCCTCCCCTTGCTTCCGGACCATAACTCTGAGATTGAGTAACATATTTACCCTCGAAGGTAGCAGCTTCAGCCAGAATTATTGAGGATAAAATCAAACCCTGACCACCGGAACCACTTAAGCGTATTTCAAAGTGACTGTCCATAATTAATACCTGCCTTGTTTGTCTGAAAATAATTGTTGTTTATATTCTTCCACATATTCCTGACGACGGGTATGGGAAAGCACACCCCTTAATATCTTATTTTTCTTTGCTTCAGAGGGCAGTCTATTTGCTGCTGTCATTGAAATGGTATTATCCCGCTGCCATTTTAACATTTCTACTGCCCCACCAATTTTACTCGCTCTTCCATAATGAACGGGGCATTGTGTAATTGCCTCCACCAATGAGAATCCCTTGTTTTCCAGGGCTTGCCTGATTAGTTCCTCTAGCTGCAAAGGATAAAAAGTTGCTCCTCTGGCTACAAATGTTGCTCCGGCAGTTATAGCCAATTCAGAGATTTTTAATGGTTCTTCAATATTACCATAAGGTGCAGTACGCGTGGAAACTTCCCGTGGTGTTAAAGGTGAACTTTGTCCCCCGGTCATGCCATAAATACTGTTGTTAAATACTATAGTGGTAATATTTATGTTTCTCCGGCAAGCATGTAAAAAATGATTTCCTCCGATAGCTGTTAAGTCGCCATCACCGGTCATCACAATTACTTCCAGTTTAGGATTTCCCAATTTAACACCCGTAGCAAATGCCAAAGCTCTTCCGTGGGTGGTATGTAAAGTGTTAAAGTCAAGATACCCCGTAACCCGCGAAGAACACCCAATACCGGAAACCACTACGGTTTGATCAGGGTTAATTTTTAGATCATCAAATGATCTTAAGAAGGCCGAAGTTACAATGCCATTGCCACAACCAGGGCACCATATATGAGGCATATTGCTTTTACGTAAATAATTAGTTACATTATATCTTTTTGGCACACCATTTACTCCTTAATATATGCTTTAATATATTCCGGCTTAATCATAGTCCCATCTACATGACAAATAGGAATTACTTTTGTAGGTGCATCAATGTTTTTAGATACTTCGCCGGCAATCTGTCCAAAATTATGCTCAGGCACCATAATATATTTTTTGTTTTCACATTTATTATGCACCAAAGAATGTGGAAAAGGCCAGATAGTTTTTAAGGATAACAATCCTACCTTACTTCCTTCAATACGCGCATCTCGAAGCGCAGCAAGGGCTGATCTTTCTGCTGAGCCATAGGTAATAATAAGAGAATCTGCATCTTCGGTCTCCCATTCTTTAAACATCGTTATTTCTTCTTGATGAGATACAATTTTTTCTCGCAGCCTTAACCTCAATTTTTCTACTTCCTGGTGATTTTCAGTAGCGGGAAAGCCAGTTTTGTCATGAACTAAACCGGTAACATGATACCGGTATCCTTCTCCAAAATTTGCTATTACCGGAACTTCATTAATTGATGCCTCATATGGCTGATAATTCCGGGGCGCTGCCTCCGGTGATGATTTTCTGTTAATAATGTTTATTGTATCTTTTTCTGGAAGAACAACCGATTCTCTAAGGTGCCCTATTACTTCTTCAAGTAATAATATTACCGGTACCCGGAATTGTTCCGCAAAATTAAATGCGGCAATGGTTAAAGTATAACATTCTTCCACATTAGAGGGTGACAAAGCAATAATATCGTAATCGCCATGTCCTCCCCATTTTGCTTGCATTATATCTCCCTGGGCAGTTTTAGTAGGGCCACCCGTACTGGGGCCAAGACGTTGAACATTAACAATAACAGCAGGTATTTCAGCTATTACTCCAAATCCAATATTTTCTTGCATAAGGCTAAATCCCGGGCCGCTGGTAGCAGTCATAGATTTGACTCCTGAAAGAGAAGCGCCCAAAACTGCAGCTAAGCTGGCTATTTCATCTTCCATTTGAATAAAGGTTCCTCCTGTATTTGGAAGCCTGCGTGCTAATATTTCCATTATTTCCGTAGAAGGAGTTATAGGATAACCTGCATAAAATTCTAAACCGGAGGCAATAGCTGCTTCAGCACATGCTTCATTGCCTTGCATTAGCTCTATCTTTTCATGCTTTTTACTCTTCATTTAATTCCTCCAGTTTAATAGCAAAATCAGGACAGCGTAATTGACATAAACCACACAAAGTGCATTTTTCAGGATGAGATACTTGCACTCTTCCATTTTTATCTGTTTCAAAAACACCTTGAGGGCAAAACTCTTTACAAATAAGGCAATCTTTACACCAAGTTTTATTAATTTTTACCGGTAAAAGATTAGTTTCTGAGTTCATCAGTATTTCCTTTCTTAGAGAAAACCTTTAAAAGTTCCAAATAAGTATAATCAATGCCTAAAAAACTTGTTGTATTTAAATCACGGGTAGAGTTTTTTTCATCACCATGAAAATCTGAGCCGCCGGTAATTAATAAATTTTCTTGTCGGGCTAATTGTTCATAAAATAAAGTTTGCCCCCTGCTATGTTCGGGATGATATACTTCTATTCCCTTTATTCCTTCACTTTTTAATGTTTGAAGGGTTTGGACCCCTTCTGAAGTTATTCCCGGATGGGCGAGAACAGGAACAGCATTACATTCTATTAAGAGTTCTATGGCCTCTTTAGTTTTCAACCTCAATCTGGGTATATAGACTGGCCTTCCTCGGTCCAAATATTTATTAAACGCTTCTTCCAGGCTGGAAACATATCCTTTTTTAAAAAGTACACGAGCTAAGTGCAGCCTGCCCGGAGCCGCATTGCCAATTTCTTTTTTTATGTCCTCCCAGCTCACAGCAACCGACATTTTATTAAGAATTTCTATCATTTGGGCAATTCTTGTATACCGACCGTCTCTCAGATCGTAAAGGACTGTTTCGAGTTTGTCGAATTTTTGGGGAAAATAACCTAGAATATGTAATTCTTTGGATTTATAACCCACACTGATTTCCACGCCCGGGATAACTTCGAGGGCAAATTTATTACCGGCATTTATTGCTTCATTGACACCTTTTGTTGTCTCATGATCAGTTAAAGCTATGGCAGATAATCCGCTTGAAGAAGCCATTTCCACCAATTCTGTTGGTGAATAAACACCGTCAGATTCGGTGCTATGTAAATGCAAATCAACTTTATTACTAAGTTCGGGCACACTGCCGCTCCTTATTATTTTATTTAGTGAACACAATCATAATAATTAATATTTTTGATTAACAAATATCTTTATATTGTCAAAGATAACTTCTATAAAAGTGCGCTATATCCCTCTTAATTCAATGTTTTTTCAATGCCCCTTTCCAAATGGCTGTAACAATAAAAAAATCTTACACCTAAAACCATATTGATGTAAGATTGGCAAGATGGTAAATATTTGTATTTTTGTTTAACGAGGCTCCACAATCAATTTAATGGCTGTTCTTTCTTCTCCATCAATTTCCACATCTGTAAATGCCGGTATACAAACTAAATCTACACCACTGGGGGCCACAAAGCCTCTTGCGATTGCCACCGCCTTTACTGCCTGATTTAAAGCTCCCGCCCCGATAGCCTGTACTTCAGCACCTCCACGTTCCCTTAAAACTCCTGCTAATGCTCCGGCTACAGAATTTGGATTAGACTTTGCTGAAACTTTTAAGACTTCCATTTAGCGTTTTCTCCTCCTTTTACTTGAATTAGTTAGGCATATAATAGTATATATTTTGATAATATTTTCATAGTAAATTAATTCTCGCATTACACATATAATTCCTGCAAGAAAATTATAAAAATTACATTATTTTTTATAATTTAATTTATTTAACTATCTTAAATATTCTTTTTATTTCAATACAATTTCCTTCACTATTAAATTCAAGGTAAACAGCATTAAATTGCAATGGTTTTAAATTACTGACATGAAGCTTCATAGGTATTTTGGTAATAAATTTTTCTATGGCAGAATCAACATTAATTCCGATTACAGATTCATAAGGCCCTGTCATTCCTACATCGGTTATATAGGCAGTAACATTATCCATTATTTTTTCATCAGCAGTTTGTACATGAGTATGAGTCCCTAAAACTGCGCTTACTTTCTTTCTAAGAAAATATCCCATGGCATTTTTTTCAGAGGTTGCTTCAGCATGGAAGTCTATAATTATGAATGGAGTTTTGGCGCGCATTTTAGCTATTTCTTCCTCTACCGTGCGAAATGGACAATCTAACTCCGATATAAATACCCTACCTGACAAGTTTATAACACCTAATAAATCATTGTTTACTTGATAACATTCCGATCCTTGGCCCGGCGTACCCGGTGGATAGTTCATCGGGCGGAGCAAACGGGGTTCTTCATCTATAAAGTTAAAAACTTCTTTTTTGTCCCAAATATGATTGCCTCCTGTGATAACATTTACTCCATTAGCAAATAGTTCATTTGCTACTTCACTGGTAATACCAAGTCCTCCCGCTAAATTTTCGCCGTTAGCAATAATAAAATCCAGTTCATATTTGCTTTTTAGTTCGGGAATCATTATTTTAAGGCAATCCCTGCCCGGTTTACCAACTACATCACCTATGAAAAGAACTTTCAATTTCTTCCCTCCTTCTTGATGCATGATCATATAATTTATTTGAAGTCATTATATCAATAATAGCAAAAAGCTACTAATGATTAAAAAGTGCCTTTTAAGTAAGGCACTTTTTAATCAAGAAATGTATAAACTTATTTTAAGTAGAAAATTATTTAGCATAATCTACTGCTCTTGTTTCTCTAATAACAGTAACTTTTATTTGACCGGGATATTCCATTTCTTCTTCAATTCTTTTAACCATATCACGGGCAATTATAGTTGCATTACCGTCATTAACTTGCTCAGGCTTTACGATAATTCTTATTTCTCTGCCGGCTTGAATAGCATAACATTTTTCGACCCCGTCAAAAGAATCAGCGACACTCTCCAGTTTTTCCAATCTCTTAATATAATTTTCCAGACTTTCTCTTCTAGCTCCCGGCCTTGATGCAGAAATAGCGTCAGCGGCCTGAATAAGGACTGCTTCTGAGGTTTTAAAGTCTGTATCTCCATGATGTGCTTCAATGGCGTTAAGAATATCCGGAGATTCTTTATACTTTTTAGCCAAACTAGCTCCAATGTTTACATGAGCGCCTTCCATTTCTTGATCCATGGCTTTTCCTATATCATGCAATAATCCGGCTCTTTTAGCAAAGTTGGTGTCCAGGCCTAATTCTGAAGCCATTATTCCGGCCAATTGTGAAACTTCAATGGAATGTTGAAGTACGTTTTGACCGTAGCTTGTGCGATATCGCAGTTTACCCAGTAAATTTGCTAATTCTGAATGCAAACCATGTACTCCGGTTTTTAGTGTTGCTCTTTCTCCTTCTTCACGGATTATTTCATCAACTTCTTGGCGCGCTTTATCAACCATTTCTTCTATACGAGCGGGATGAATACGCCCGTCATTAATTAATTTTTCCAGCGATATTCGCGCAATCTCCCTGCGAATAGGATCAAAACCAGAAATAATAACTGCTCCCGGAGTATCATCAATAATTAAATCAATTCCGGTGAGGTTTTCCAACGCCCTGATATTTCTTCCTTCGCGGCCAATAATTCTACCCTTCATTTCATCATTTGGTAAATTTACCACGGAAACAGTTGACTCTGAAGTATGTTCAGCTGCACACCTTTGAATAGCCATGGTAATTATATCTCGAGATTTCTTTTCTGCTTCTTCGAGTGCTTGTTCTTCCATTTCTTTAATCACTATAGACATTTCATGTTCCACATCTTTTTTAACTTTTTCCAACAGTAATTCTTTTGCTTCTTCAGAAGTTAGCTTAGACAATCTTTCTAATTCTTCAACCTGCTGCTGGTATAGCTCATCCACCTTTTTTTGAGTTTGATCAATTTGTTCTTCTTTTTTGAGCAATTCATCTTCTTTCTTTTCAATAAAACCAGACTTTTTATCCAGGCTTTCTTCTTTTTGAATAAGACGCTTTTCTAGCCGCTGTAATTCTGATTTTCTCTCTTTATTTTCTTTTTCTATTTCATTACGCAATCGATGTGCTTCTTCTTTAGCTTCTAAATCTTTTTCTCGCTTTAAAGAAGCAGCTTCCGCTTCTGCCTCTTCTAATATCTTCCTTGATTTTTCTTCTGCATTTGTAATCTTTTTTTCAGCAAAATTTTTACGAATAAAATAACCGATGCCCAATCCGGCTAAAATTGCAAGAATTGCAGTTATAATAATCATAAATATTCCATCCATTATTACACCTCCTCCATTTTTTGGTTATCTGATAATTGATGCCTTTTGCTTCATACAAAAAAATAGTTGTGTGGAAACACAACTATCAAAAGAGAAAAACATACTATTTTCCTTTGTCTAGGGAGTTTTCCCTATATTATTCCAAAGGTATTAATCTTAAAATTTATATACAATTTAGTGCATTGCACTTTTTATAATTCTCTTTTATTTGTATTTCCACATCTAAATAAATTAATTTGCATTAATCTTTGTATATATTGTAACCCCTATTAAAGGGCATGTCAAATTGTAAAAACCTTCATTAAATAAAGTAATTTTTGAGAACAATATTGATTATATCTCCCGGGAATCCTCGTCTTTTTAAATACTGAGCTGTTTTGCGTTTTAAATGTAAGTCGTTTCTATCATACTGATAAGGTAGGTACTTTTCTACCACACTATAAGATGTTTGATATTCGCTGTTAAAATTAATATTCTCTTCTAAAACTTCTTTAATAATTTCTTTGTCTACGCCTTTTTCCTCAAGCTCGTATTTAATTCTTAAAGAGCCCCGACCCCTTCGAACCGAATATTCTAACCACTCTTTTGCAAATTGCCGGTCATCTAGCAAATCAAACTTTATTAATTTAGGTATAACTTCTTTGATAACAGTATCGTCAAAATTCTTTTGGCTCAAATATATTTCCATCTCTCTTATACTTCTGGCTCGATATGAAAGAAAGTTAAGAGCTTTCCCCCAGGCAATTTTTAATATTTTTTCATTCTCGATATAATCTTCTGCCATTATTCTTCATTTTCTGACTTGTTTTCTTTTGTTTCACTGGAATATTGTTGCTCATTTTTATTAGGTAATTCATAAATCTCCCTGAGTTTGTGTTCAATTTTTTTACTAAGTTCCGGATTACTAGCAAGATGTTCCCTTACTTTTTCTTTGCCCTGCCCCAGCCGTTCTTCCTCGAAAGAAAACCATGCACCGCTTTTTTGAATGACATCTTTTGCTGTTCCTAAATCAATTAAAGCACCTTCATGAGAAATACCATATCCATAAAGAAGGTCAAATTCTGCAACTTTAAATGGAGGAGCCACTTTATTTTTTACTACTTTTGCCTTGGTCCTGTTTCCGATTATTTCATCGCCTTTTTTGAGTGGTTCGTTTCTACGCACTTCCAACCTCACTGAAGAATAAAATTTCAAAGCTCTTCCGCCGGGAGTAGTTTCGGGGTTTCCAAACATTACTCCTACCTTTTCTCTAATTTGATTGATAAAAATTGCCGTAGTATTAGATTTACTTATTACTGCAGATAATTTGCGCAGAGCCTGTGACATAAGTCTCGCTTGTAAACCGACATGAGTATCTCCCATTTCACCTTCTATTTCTGCCCTGGGAGCTAAAGCCGCTACCGAATCCACTACAATAACATCAACAGCAGCACTGCGAACAAGCACTTCAGCAATTTCCAAAGCCTGTTCCCCGGTATCAGGTTGAGATACTAAAAGTTCATCAAGATTTACTCCGAGATTGTTAGCATAATAGGGATCAAGAGCATTCTCTGCATCAATAAAAGCTGCATTGCCTCCTCTTTTTTGAGCTTCAGCTATCACATGCAAAGCCACTGTTGTTTTACCGGAGGATTCCGGCCCATATAATTCTACTACCCTACCCCGGGGAAATCCGCCTATTCCCAGAGCTACGTCTATTGATAGACAACCGGTGGGTATCACTTCAAAACCACCTTTTGCTCCTTCCCCCAGTTTCATAATGGAACCCTTGCCAAATTGTTTTTCGATTTGTGATAATGCTGATTCCAAAGCTTTTTGTTTGTCCATGCAAAAACCTCCTCTTCTTTAAACACCCTAAAATTATTTTATTCTGCTTACATACTATTTTCTCCTGCACAAAACTTAAATTTCTGTAAAGAAACATAAGTAGCGCCTTTTGGTGAGAGAATACTTTGATAAAGATTTATATGAGTGGCCTTTGAAGCCGGTGTACTAAAGTCTTTATAATTATCTAAAATTTGATTTAGCGGATCATTCCTATTAAAATTCTTAATTCGCCCTAAAGTAACGTGAGGCATAAATTCTTTTTTCTCTTCTTCAAACCCTTTGTTCTTAAGTTTTTGATTAATGCTCTTGCTCAGTTCAATTATTTTTTCGTTTCCTTTTTCCACACCTGCCCATATTACCCGAGGACGTTTTTTATTTGGAAACACCCCCAATTTTTTAAGATTAAAATCAAAAGGCCTGAACGTTTTTACAGCTTGATGCAACAAAGAAAAAAGGGTTTCATGAGGTATTGTTTCCACTTCTCCTAAAAACTTTAAGGTGATATGCAGTGCATAAACATCTACCCACTTCACATTGTTGAGGCTTGGTTTTAGTTCATCTTGCAGGAGGGTTAAATGAGATTTTTGTTCCTCGCTTAGGTCCAAAGCAATAAATAATCGCAATTATATCACCTCATATCTACACGATATCAATTCAAAAAGTAATTATTTTAGGACATGATAACCTAATAAATCGTAACTGGTAAAACCGTAAAAATGTACCGGAACAATTTGACCGGGATTTAACTGCATTTTTGAAGATAATATAACATTCCCGTCAATTTCCGGGGCCTGATAAACATTTCTGCCGCGGTAATAAATAATATCATTTTCATTTGTATGTTCTCTTTTTTCTATCAGCACCTGCATTGTCCGGCCTTTAAAATTTTGATTAAGCCGGCAAGAAATCTGTTTTTGCATGCTCATCATTTTGTGATAACGGCTTAGCCTATCTTTTAGTGGAACTTGTTTTTTAAAATGATAGGCAGGTGTATTTATTTCGGGAGAATATTGAAAAACACCCACATTATCTAACGGATATATTTTAAGAAATGAAATAAGCTCATTAAATTCTTTTGTAGTTTCACCAGGAAAACCTACTAAAAATGTGCTCCTAATAGTTATTCTTTTTTTTCTTAATGCATGCCAAAGTTTCACTATATGCTTCTTGTTATAACTACGCCCCATATCCTTGAGGATGCGATTGTTAACATGTTGTAGCGGTAGATCTATATAAGGGCAAACTTTATTCTCATTTGCTAAAATATCGATAACAGCATCATCGAGGTGAGCTGGATGAGCATATAATAGCCTTATCCATTTTATACCTTTCAATCGGGACAATTTATTCAGTAACAGGGGAAGCATATTCTTTTCCCCTTTTTCTTTTCCATAATATGTAGTGTCCTGGGCAACCAGATTGATTTCTTTAGTGCCTTTTTTGGCCAGCATTTCTGCTTCATCTAAAATTGACTTTAAAGGACGGCTTTTGTATGAACCACGTATAGATGGTATAGCACAATAGTTACATTTATTATTGCAGCCTTCTGCAATTTTCAAGTACGCGCTATATTCAGGTAATGTAAGAATGCGTTCTCCCCATGATCTATATTCATTTGGAGGAACTTTTAATAAAGACGAGCGGATTTTATGTTTTAAGGCCGCATTTAGTAGCTTTTCGATATGCTCATAACTGTGTACCCCCATCATAATGTCAATTTCCGGAACATTTTTGATCAGCAGACGGCTATGTTTTTGAGGCATACATCCTGTAGCTATTAAAATCCGGCATTTACCTTGACTTTTATAATTAGATACTTCCCGCAAAGACTTTATGGATTCCAGACGGGCCTCTTCTATAAAAGCACAGGTATTTACAATAATTATATCTGATTCCTCAAGCCTGGAACTAATAAAGTAACCATGGTTATTTAGTTTTCCCAAAACCTCTTCTATGTCTATGCGATTTTTGGCACATCCCAGAGTAATAACACCTATGGTTAATTTATCATGCATATACATCCCCTTATTTAGGAACCATTTTCTATGCGTTCAAAGATATAATTATGAGGTCTACTTCTTTCATCTAAATTTTCAATTTCTATTTCATTTAAAAACATACTAACCTGCCGAGGGTCTCCCAGTCTAATTCTTATTCTTTCTTCAGCAACCACATCTACCTTATCCCCTCTGTTGAATGTTTCGCTATATAATTCTTCATCGTCTGCCAGGATATTAGTCCAACAATCTCCGTCAAAAATTAAATATAATTCCATATCTTCTTCACTTTTAAAATCCCAAGTAGTTTCTAATTCATCGGAATCTACTAATTCGAGATCAGGCTTTTCTACATCTTCCACCTCTTCTTCAAGTTCTTCCTCTTCTACCTCTTCTTCCTCATCTTCTATTTCTTTTTCTGAATCGGGCAATTCCTCTACAACTTCGGGAACTTTTTCTTCAACATCATTGTTGTTATCATCTATAATTGCCAGGCCATTTCCTAAAAACAGCAGCATTCCTCCAAACAGCAACAAAAATAGAACAGTAAAAATGATAACATATACGGCAGTGTTGAAATATTTAACTTCTGCAGTTTTAGTCTTTTTTTTATTTACCTTAAGTTTTTTAATATTTCTCTCCATTTCTTCAGAAACGGTTTTTTGTGGCTTGTCAGTTAAATCATCTTTACTTTCAGGCTGTTTCCACTGATTATAAATATCCACGGCCTTATCGGGGTCAACTCCTACTTCTTTAGCATAAGCCCTGATGGCTCCTTTTATATAGGTTTCTCCGGCAAATGCATCATAGTTGCCGTTTTCCAGTTCCTGAAGCAATTTCTTTTGTATTTTGGTTTTTTCTGATATGTGCTCCAAGCTTATGTTAAATTCTTTGCGAGCGTTTTGTAATATACTTGCAAGTTCATCCATTTTAATTTACCTTTCTTTAATTCTTATATTTATTATAAAGAATAAGTAGTAAAAAATTAAGAAGGATTTTGATTGAATTTATCAATCAAGTTAATTAGTTCATCTTCCGACATGATTATTTGACGTGGTTTGCTGCCTTCATGCTCTCCTACTACCCCTTTGGTTTCTAATTCATCAATAAGGCGAGCAGCCCTGGTGTAACCTATTCTAAACCTTCTTTGCAGTAGTGAAATTGAAGCGTGTCCGCTCTTTGTAACAAGTTTTAATGCATCTGCAAATAAAGGATCTATATTTTCTTCGGTTTCTTCTGAGGTGTAGTTCAATACATTTCCTTCTGCCTCTACGTCATTTTTACCATTATTTTGATTTTGCTGTTTTAAAAAATCTGTCAGAGCTTTAATTTCTTCGGTGCTTATAAAAGCATTTTGTACTCTTACAGGTTTAGCCATGCCCAGGGGATAATAAAGCATATCCCCCTTGCCTAAGAGCTTTTCAGCTCCGGCCATATCAAGTATAGTTCTCGAATCTACCTGTGAAGAAGTCGTAAATGCTATTCGTGAAGTAATATTTGCTTTTATTATTCCCGTTAATACGTCTACAGAAGGCCTTTGTGTAGCAATTACTAGGTGTATCCCTGCTGCACGAGACATCTGCGCCAGTCGCGAAATTGAATCTTCCACTTCCGCAGGAGAAACTAGCATTAAATCGGCAAGTTCATCAATAACAACTACTATATAGGGTAAGAATTCTCCTTCCCATTTATTGGAGCTCAATTTTTCATTATAAGCGGCAATGTCCCTTACTCCTGCCTCAGCAAATATATCATATCTTTTTATCATTTCTTTAATCATATTTTTTAAAGCGGAAGATGCTTTTTGAGGATTGGTCAATACAGGAGCAAGTAGATGAGGTATGCTTTTAAATACATTTAATTCCACCATTTTGGGATCAATTAATAAACATTTTACTTGATCAGGCCTGGCATTAAAAAGCATACTGCAAATAATTGATTTAACACATACACTTTTTCCCGATCCTGTTGCTCCGGCAATAAGTAAATGAGGCATATCCTCTAAACTAGCCACTACAGGGACACCGGTAATATCTTTTCCCAGAGCTATTGTTAACGGGGAATTCGAATTTTGAAAAGCATGAGACTCCAGCATTTCCCTGAAATGAACCGGAACTGTTACTTCATTGGGTACTTCTATGCCTAAAGCTGCCTTTCCGGGAATAGGAGCCTCTATTCTTACTCCGGAAGCAGCAAGATTCAGGGCTATATCATCTGCTAAATTGAGTATCTTGCTGACTTTAACCCCAGCATCCGGTTGCACTTCAAACCTGGTAACTGTGGGTCCGGAAACGTAATTTACCACTTTTGCCTGTACACCAAAACTCTGAAGTGTCTTTTCCAAAAATAATGCCCTTTCTTTAATATTTTGTTTCGTGTTAGCTTCATGAGAATTGTTAGCGGGATTTAATAAACTTAAAGGTGGCCAATTATAATCTTCATTTAATTTGGGGCTCATTTTATTTAATTGATTGATGGATACTGTTGTGTTTGCATTATCTGATGTTGCCTGAGAAAAGTCTTTTTCTTCATCATTAGCTTCTTGAGTTTTCTTATTGCTGGCGTAGTCACTAGCTTTAATGTTTTTATTATCCAATTTCGAAGCTGATGGAACTTGATTTTTATCTTCTTTATCTCCATTAATATTATCTTTCTGCCGCCGGTTTTCTATATTTTGAACGAGAGAGCTTACAGCCTTAAACAAACTTTTTCCCAGGCTTTTAATAAATTCCCAAATTTCCGTTAATGAAATGTTTAAAATTAAAAGTATACTTACTATTGCCAAAGTAATTATAATTACATAACTGGCAATTTCTCCGAATAGATAGTAAAGTATAATTGAAAAAGCAGCGCCTAATAAACCTCCTCCTTCATGCTGATAACCCATATTAAAACTTTCGGAGAAAAAACTTTCCTCCGGTGCTATATGTTCAAGCATAAAATTAAAATGATATGTCATAATTAACAATAACATGAAAGATAATATCCCTAAAAGCCTGGTTTTTAACATAAATTTTTCATTTTTTATCACAAAGCGCAGCGCAATAGTTATTATAGCCAGAGAAATAAGAATAGCCAAATCGCCGGCTATTACACGCATTAAATTGTGAGCAAATATACCTATAGTTCCGGCTTGTTCCGGGAATTGGAGCCCCACAATACAAAGAATCCCGAGGGCAATCAAGCCTATGCCTTTTATGTGAGAGATAATTTCTTTATTGAAACCGCTCTTTTTACCCAAATTTTCACCTCGTTAAAATATTTCTACAAAACACTTCGTTAGCAATTCAAATAATCCTTTAACTATTAAGAAGCCTTAATTAAGCCATTATTATGTCTATTTAATTATCATAAAAATATGATGTATAAATATTGAGGAAAAGTTTGGGGAGTTTTTCTTGATTTTTTGGTTTATAAAAGATAATTTGCTAAACAATAGTATATGTACCGATACCAAAAGCCACATCTTTCCCGGAATCACTCTTAATATCTACTTTGCACACAGAAATTTTTCGCCCTTTTTTAATAACACTTCCCCTGGCGGTAATTCCTGTTTCTTCAAGTTTAATCGGGTTTAGGTAATTAATTTTTAGTTCAACAGTGGTAACACTTTCCTTCTCCACATCTATCCAGTTAAATAGAGCAACAGCACCGGCGGCGTCAAGCAAAGAAGCTGCAGCGCCTCCATGCACAATAGAAAAAACTTGTCCCAGGTCTTGCTTAATAGGAAGATAAATTTCTGCGGCTCCGTCCTCCATTTTTTTTACTTTAAAACCTAAAAGACTCCAATAAGGGCTATTTTCCAATGCTTTTATAATATCTTTGTTTTCCATAATAGTTCCTTTATAAATAGAATATTTTAATTGTTTGCTTTCATAATTATGGGTAAAATCATAGGGTTTCTACCGGTTTTTTCCCAAAATAAACGGCTCATCTTGTCTCTTATTTCATTTTTGATCACATTTTCATCTTTTTCTTTCTTTTTATCTTGTTTTATTTTTTTGAAGTATTTAATGATTATATTTTTGGCTTCGTCAAGGAGTTCTTCGGATTCACGTACATAAACAAAACCGCGAGTGATAATTTCTGGTGAACCCACCACCTTTTTATCATCCAAAACAATTACTACTATGACAATGCCGTCTTCCGACAACACTTTTCGATCTTTTAACACTATATTACCCACATCTCCAACACCCAAACCGTCTAATAGGACTTTGCCGGCAGTTACTTTCTTTAGTTTTTTCCCGCCTTTTGAGGAAAACTCTATCACTGAACCATTTTCTGCAAAAAAAACATTTTCTTTTGGTATTCCTACTTTTTCAGATATTTTTGCCAGGTGGACCATATGACGGTATTCTCCATGTACCGGAATAAGGTACCTTGGCTGGACCATGTTTAACATCATTTTTATCTCTTCTTCGGCTCCATGCCCAGATACATGAACTCCTGACATCTGGTGATAATATACTTCAGCCCCTAGTTTAAAAAGATTGTCTATTGTTCGAAACACCATTTTCTCGTTTCCCGGGATAGGAGAAGCAGAAACAATAACAGTGTCACCATTAGCAATTTTGAGGTTTCTATGTTCGGATTTTGCCAGTCTGGTTAAAGCAGACATGGGCTCTCCCTGGCTTCCGGTAGTAATAACAGTTATCTCGTGGGGAAGTAAATTTTCTAATTGATCCAGGTCTACCAGAAAATCATCGGGAATATCTAAATAACCAAGTTCCCTTGCGATTTTAGTAGTATTAAATAAGCTCCTTCCTGTGATTGCGATTTTTCTGTTATATTTAACAGCAGAGTTGACAACTTGTTGAACGCGGTGAATATTGGAGGCAAATGTGGCTACAATAATACGCCCCTCGGCCATGCGAAATATATCATCTAAGGCTTTTCCTACTTCTTTTTCCGAACCGGCATAACCTGGGGTTACGGCATTAGTGCTGTCGGAAAGCATAACCATAACGTTACTTTTACCTAGTTTGGCAAGTTTATCATAATCCGTAACAAGTGAATTAACCGGGGTTTGGTCAAATTTGTAATCGCTTGTATAAACCACGATTCCGGCAGGCGTTTTAATAATTACCCCTACACAATCGGGAATACTATGATTTGTTCGGAAAAATTCCAGCTGAATATTATCCGATAGAGTAACTTTATCCCGCGGGGTTATTTCTTTTAATTCAGGTTTTCTCACTTGATTAAATTCAGACAGCTTAGCTTTTACCATTCCTAATGTGAGCTTGGTTCCCCAAATTGGCACATTTAAATCGTTTATTATATATGGCAAAGCCCCAATATGGTCTTCATGGCCGTGGCTGAGAATAATTCCTTTGAGATTTTTTTTATTTTCTAAAAGATATGATATGTTTGGAATAACAGCGTCTACGCCCAACATTTCATCTTCTGGAAAGGATAGTCCTGCATCTAAAACTAAAATTTCATCCTCATATTTAATGACAAACATATTTTTGCCGATTTCCCCCACTCCGCCTAGAGGGATAATTTGAATTCTTTTGTTTTTATTTTTACTTTTTTTATAAGCCAAATTATTACACTCCTACATAGTTTTCTACATAAATTATTCATTAATAATATTTTTTATCAATTTATATTTATAAAAAATACATCAATATTATAGTAAATCCTTCTAAAAAATTATTCATTAATTAAATCATTTATAATAAGTTACTAAAGCATCCCATAAAATGAAGCCCCCCTCAAAAAAATAGATCTTTAATAAACCGAGTGAGTTTATTTTTCCATGGAATTATAGCCGGCAAGTATTAAAGGCCGGTATGTCCAAAGCCTCCTTCATTTCTTTCTGTTGATGGCAATGCATCACTCTCAATAAATTGTACGGTTTGATAACGCTGGATAACCATATGGGCAATACGATCACCGCGATTAATTTCGAAACTATTCTCACCCAGGTTGATCAATATAACCTTAATTTCACCTCTGTAATCTGAATCAATAGTTCCCGGAGTATTTAAAACTGTAACCCCGTGTTTTAAAGCAAGACCGCTTCTAGGCCTTATCTGAGCTTCATAACCTACCGGCAAGGCAATCTTAATACCCGTAGGAAATAACATCCTTTTATTTTTTTTCAATAATACTTTTTGCATTATAGCAGCACTGAGGTCAACCCCAGCAGCTCCTTCTGTCATATATGAAGGAAGTGGTATATCTTCATTTCCTTCAATTTTCTGGAGGTACACTTTTAAATCTTCCATATATATCTCCCGATTAATTACATAAAAGCGCACACCCATGCAGAACAATTAAGATATGCGCCGCTTTCAAGTATCCATAATGTAAAAAAAGTAAAAAAAGACAACGCTTAATAAGTATATGGTTTGATAATATATTTATCGTCTCTTCTTAAAGTCATTTTTCTTTTGCCTGTTATCACTTCCAGATGATTTTTCATCATAACCTGCAGGTTTCTCCATAGCTTCTTTTCTAGAAAGGTCTATCCGGCCTCGCTCATCAATACCCAACACCTTCACCAAAACCTCATCACCATGTTTAACTACATTTTCAGTTTTATCTACATGACCATAATCTAAGTTTGAGATATGTACAAGTCCTTCTTTCCCGGGCAGTACTTCTACAAATGCTCCATATTTTTCTACCCTGGTAACTTTACCCAGGTAGGTTTTACCCGGTTCCACATCCCGCACTAAATTTTCGATCATTTCTCTTGCTTTATCTCCTGCTTCTTTATCAACCGCAGCAATATATACTTTTCCATCGGGTTCAATATCAACACCTGCCCCGGTATCGGCAATTATTTTATTAATCATTTTACCTCCCGGGCCGATAACATCTCTAATCTTGTCTACATCAATTTGCATGGTAAAAATACGCGGAGCATGAGGTGAAAGTTCTTCCCTGGGTGCTGCAATGGTTTCATCCATAATGTCCATTATATAAAGGTATCCTTTTCTAGCTTTTGAGATGGCCGCAGCCATAGTGTCCCTTGAGAGTCCTTTTACTTTTGTATCTAGCTGCAAAGCATTTATGCCATTTCTGGTGCCGGCTACCTTAAAGTCCATATCTCCAAGAAAATCTTCAATGCCCTGTATATCATAAAGGATTTCTACTTCCTCTCCCTCTTTAATCATCCCCATTGCGATTCCAGCCACTGCTTTTTCTGTCGCCACGCCGGCATCCATTAAAGCGAGAGAACTGGCGCAAACACTACCCATGGAAGTAGATCCATTAGATTCTAAAACTTCCGAGACAAGTCTAATAGTATAAGGAAAATCGTCTTTATCAGGTATTATAGATTCTAAGGCATGTTCAGCCAATGCTCCATGCCCGATTTCCCTTCTTCCCGGACCTCTCATAAAGCCGGTTTCTCCTACACTAAATGGTGGAAAGTTGTAGTGATGCATAAAACGCTTTGATTCTTCAACTCCCAATCCATCAAGGATTTGCACTTCCCTTAAAGCTCCCAGTGTGCAAGCTGTTAATACCTGGGTTTGTCCGCGTGTAAACAATCCGGAACCATGAGCTCGAGGCAAAATACCGGTTTCACAACTTATTTCTCTGATTTCCTCCGGTTTACGGCCATCCGGTCTTATTTTTTCCTTCAAGATCATTTGGCGTAATGTTTCTTTTAGTTTGCCTTCAAAAACTTCTTTTAAATGAATTTCACCTTCTGGATACAATTCCAGGTACTTGTCTAAAAATTCATTTTTAACCCGATCAATCTGTTCTTCCCTCTCTTGTTTTTGCGGAATGCGTAATGCTTCATTAATTTTATTTTCTATTTCTTCATGCATTTTACCTAACTCTTCAGCAGAAAATTCATCCGGAGCTACCACTTCCATTTTCGGCTCTCCCAATTTTTCTACCATTTCTTCTTGCACAGAGATGATTTTTTGAATTTCTTCATGTCCTTTTTCGATACTATCCATGAGTTTTTCTTCATTTATTTCTTCCGCAATTGATTCAACCATCATGGTAGAGTCTTTTCTGCCGGCAATAAGTAGATGCAGATTACTTTTCTCCTGTTCTTCCACCGATGGATTTACTACGGGTTGGCCGTCTACCATACCCACAACTGTTGCAGCCACCGGACCATCAAAAGGTATTTTTGATATGCATAGAGCCGCCGAAGCACCAATGATCGATAATGCTTCTGGCGGGTAGTTTTGATCAACAGACATTACTGTAGAAACAATATGGACAGAATTACGGAATTTATCAGGGAACAGAGGGCGCAGAGGTCTGTCAGTTAATCTGGCAGCAAGGGTCGCTTTCTCAGTGGGCCGTCCTTCTCGTTTAATAAAACCGCCGGGGATTCTGCCTACAGCATATAACCTTTCTTCATAATCAACTGTAAGAGGGAAAAAATCTACTCCTTCCCGCGGTTCATCTGAAACTGTAACAGTTACCAATACAACTGTATCACCATGTTGCACTTTTACCGCTCCGCTTGCTTGTTTCGCAAGTTTACCTGTTTCCAGAATTAGCTCTTGCCCACCAAAGTCTACTTTAAATGTTTCCAAATTTAAAATCCTCCTTTAATTTACAAAGCGGGGCCACACCCCGCTTTGACTTTAAAAATCATAAATATGTTATTAATTATTTTCTCAAACCAAGTTCTTGCAAAATTGTTCTGTAACGATCGGGATTATTATTTTTTAAATAATCCAGCAAGCCCCTTCTCTTTCCTACTAATTTTAAAAGGCCTCTCTGCGAATGATGATCCTTTTTATGTTTTTGCAAGTGCTCATTCAAATAATTAATACGCTCAGTTAAAATAGCTATTTGAACTTCCGGCGAGCCCGTGTCATTTTCGTGTAATTGATAATTATTAATAAGTTCTCTTTTTTTGTCCTGTGTAAACAATAGCTACACCTCCCTTTTTGTATTTATCCCCAAAAGCCAAGTAATACGCCGGGGAACGCAAAACCTAGCTTATGGTTCATCTACAATATTAAGTCTATCACATCTAATTGCAGGTGTAAACAAAATAAAAACCTTTAAACTTACGCTCTAAGTACTTAATTTGAAAAAAACTGGTAGTTAGAGACAAAATTAAAATTAAGGGGTAGATATTTTCTTATAATTATTAACCCTGGGTAGCATTCCCTCTAAGGGTTCTTGAGCAAGTTTTCGTATAATGCCAATATCTCTGGATAATTGTTTTTTTAAAGCATCTACAGTGGAAAATGCAAATTCTTCTCTTATTTTTTCTATAAAATAAACGGTGATGTCACTTCCGTATATATTACTTTTAAAATTTAAAATATTAACCTCTACGGTTAACTCACCACTGCTAAAGGTAGGGCGTATCCCAACGTTGGTAGCTCCATAAAACAGTTTATCATCTTTTGATATAATAGTATAATACACGCCTTTATCCGGTAAAATAAGTTCTTTTGCAACTTTTATATTTGCCGTAGGAAAACCTATCTTTTCTCCCCTGCCATCACCTTTTACTACTTCCCCATAGCGGTAATAATAATAATTCAAAAACTTTGAGGCCTCTTTTACTTTTCCTTCTGAAAGCATGCCTCGTATATTAGAACTGCTGACTATATTACCTTCAATATTTACCGGCGGACAGACTACTATTTCTACATTATTTTCAATGCCCCATTTATTTAAACTCTGCGTATTACCAAGGGCATTTTTACCAAAAGAATAATCAAAGCCCGTTACTACGCCCTTAGCATTAATACTATCTTTTATATAAATATCCAAAAATTTATGGGGGGAGATTTGGGCGATATAACTGTTAAAAGGTTCAACAATAAGATAATCAAGCCCCAGAAGTGTCAAAATGTCGGCTTTCATTTTCACATCAGTTAAAATTTGCAAATTGCTACCTGGATAAATTATTTTTGCGGGGTGGGGTTCAAAAATAAGAGCTCCACTGAGTAGGTTTTTTCCTTTGGCCTTTTGGACTGTCTTTTTTATTACAGATTGATGGCCCAGGTGAACTCCATCAAAATTACCAAGAGCTATAAATATATTGTTTTTACATTTATTTGGCAAATTTTCAATACCATTTATAATCTGCATCTAATATATCCCCTTTTTTTAACGTAGTATTTTTTCCGGCTTAAACATTAATCCCCGGGAGGTATTCTCCCAGTGTCCGATACCCCAAAAGTTATTTTTTTGATCATATATTCTCCATAATTTTTCATCCGCTGAATAATTCCTTTTTCCCAAAACTTGATTTCTAAAAAGATAATTTCCTCTTGCCAGGAAAGGTATTGCTTCATTAATTACTTCTAACCAATCCATTTCATGTAAAGGATAATCCATAGGATATAATAAATCATCTATACTTTGTTCGGCAATAGCATTATCTAATCTTTCTAAAGTTACACTATCTTTAAGGTTAAAGTTCGCCACCTTCGTCCTGACTAAAAAAGATAAATGTGCTCCACAGCCTATTTGTTCCCCAATGTTCTGAGCTAATGATCTAATATAAGTTCCGTGTGAACATTCTATGTCAATAAGTAATCTGGAATAATCACTTTTAAAATAATCTACTAGTTTTAATTGAAATATATTTACTTTTCGTGATGGGGAATTAATTGGCATACCCTCCTGGGCCCATTTATATAATCTTTTACCCTGATATTGAACTGCAGAATATGCAGGGGGAATTTGTTCAATTTCGCCAATATAATTAGACAAAAAATTTATTATATCATCTACAGACAATTCAGGTACAGTTTGAATAGAAGTTATATTGCCTTCACCGTCCAAAGTATCTGTAGATATTCCCAGGGTAATTTCCCCTCTATAGGCTTTTTTACCACTTAAAAGAAATGACGAAATACGGGTAGCTTTGCCTAAGCATAAAGGTAAAACCCCTGACGCAGCAGGATCCAGAGTGCCGGTGTGCCCAATTTTAATTCCCGGCAATTTCTTGCGTGTAAATGCTACAACATCATGTGATGTCATGCCGGATGGCTTCAAAATATTCAATATAGCATTCAATTTAAATCACCGTCATTTTAAGTTATAAGTTTGTTGTAGAATAAACGCAATCAAAAAACGGAGCTATTTTGTCTCAGTAATAACTTGAGATAAGATTAACTGCAGCTTCCAGGGTTTTCTTTTTCGTGTGCGCATAAAAACCTTCTGCACGAAATCCTGCAGCTTTAGCATGACCGCCGCCATTAAATTTTTCAGCTATTTTGCTTACATCAACTTCTTTACTCCGCATTCCCACCTTTACTTCTCCTTTTCCATTTACATAAAAAAGCATTCCAATTTCCACAGTGTCAATGCTTTTTGCATAATTTACTATGCCATCAAGTATTTCCAGGGAAGCGCCTACTTCAAATAAATTTTCTTCACTTATTGTCATACAGGCTATTTTGCCATCCTCAAATAGTTCTAGTGAAGAAAGGGCTTTGTTTAGCAGCAAATAATACGCCAATGGTTTTTCATCAAATATTTTTTGGGATATTAAAGAAGGTTGTAATTCATAATTTTTCATTAAGTCGGCAACAATCTGGTGAGCCCGAGGGGTAGAATTCTCGTACTTAAATGAACCTGTATCAGTAGATATAGCTACATAAAGTGCTTGAGCTATCTTTGGATCCAAATAAAGATTTCCCCGGCCAATCAATTCATAAATAATTTCCCCGGTGGCTGATGCTTCCGGATAAACCAGATTTATATGACCAAAATACTCATTGGTTATATGATGATCTATATTGATAATTACTTCAAATTTGTTTAGTTGCTCAACTGAAATTCCTGTTCTGGATGTATCACTGCAATCAAGGACAATTAAAATATTTCCTTCTGCTACTTCTTCATTAAAAATACTTGAAATAAGTGGAGGGTCATCCAAAAAAGTATATTTGGCAGGAACTTGATCGCGGCAAAAAACATTTATAATTTTGCCGCTGTTTAAAAGGGTTTTAGCTAAAGCTATTAATGATCCGATACTATCTCCATCAGGCAAGTAATGAGATACTAAATAAAATGATTCTTTTTTATTAAAAATATCCAACAAGCCTGCAAAATTATCTTTTCCCACATTAATTTTCCTTTTCGGGCATAATTGATTTTAAAACATTATCAATATGAGAACCATACTCAATAGAATGATCAGAAATAATATGTATTTCGGGGATATGACGCAAGCGAACTCTTTTTCCTACTTCTGTGCGAATAAAACCCGCTGCTTTTTGTAAAGCTTCAAGAATAGCATTTCTTTCCCCCTCATTTTCTTCAAAGATACTTATATAAACCCATGCATGGCTCAAGTCTCTGGAAACCTGTACTTCAGTAATAGAAGTCTTGGCAGGTATTACCCGGGGATCTTTAATTTCATCCCTTATTATTTCACTTATTTCTTTTTTTATTTGACCTGCAACACGGTATAAACGTGAACTACTCATGTTTTTTCCTCCTATCTATCTAAAAAAAATAATTGCTAAATCACTTTTACTTCTTCCATTGTATATGCTTCCAAAATATCACCTTCTTTAAAATCATTAAAGCTTTCTAAAAGTATTCCACATTCATAGCCATTTGATACTTCTTTTACATCATCTTTAAAGCGCTTTAGAGAAGCAATTTTTCCCTCATGTAAAGTTTGACCGTCACGTATAACTCTTATAGTACTATTACGGGATATTTTCCCTTCGGAAATATAAGACCCGGCTATATTCCCTACACGAGAAGATTTAAAGACTTGTCTTACTTCGGCCACTCCCTGCACTACTTCTTTATATTCCGGGTCAAGCATTCCTGTCACAGCTGCTTTCACATCTTCAATCACTTCATATATGATTCGGTAAGAGCGAATATCAACATTCTCAGACTCTGCCATTTTACGGGCCTTTGTATCCGGCCTTACATTAAAGCCAATGATGGCTGCGTTAGACGCAGCTGCTAACATGACATCAGATTCTGTAATAGCACCAACACCACTGTGAATTATTTTAATTTTGACTTCTTCGATGCTTAATTTCATTAAAGAATCTTGTAATGCCTCTACTGAACCATGAACATCCCCTTTTATGATCAAATTAAGTTCTTTTACTTCTCCCTTTGTGATTTGCTCAAATAAGTCATCGAAAGAAACCGGTGAGGATTTTCTTGATATTTCTTTATGTTTTTGTGCTCTTTTTTCCGCTAAATGGCGGGCAAATTTTTCATCATTAACCACGTAGAGTTGGTCCCCGGCTTGGGGGACATTATTTAATCCCACAATCTTAACGGGTGTGCAAGCATCAGCCTCTTTAATTACTTCACCTCGATCATCCACCATTGCTCTTATTCTGCCATATATATGTCCACATACTACCGGATCGCCTATTTTAAGGGTTCCTTTTTGAATTAAAACTGTGGCTAAAGGCCCTTTACCTTTATCAAGATTTGACTCAATGACAATACCCCTGGCTGCTTTTTTAAAATTAGTTTTATACTCATTCATTTCAGCTAAAAGTACAATCATTTCCAATAACTCGTCTACACCTTCACCGCTTAAAGCACAAACCGGGACACAAATTGTATTTCCACCCCAATCTTCGGGAATCAGCCCTTGATCGGCAAGTTGTTGTTTTACCCTTTCTATATTGGCATTTTTTTTATCTATTTTATTTATTGCAACAATAATATTAACTTCCGCGGCTTTTACATGGTTTATAGCTTCAATTGTCTGTGGCATTATTCCGTCGTTAGCTGCTACTACAATTATAGCAATATCAGTTACCTGGGCCCCTCTTGCTCTCATTGCCGTAAAAGCTTCATGGCCGGGAGTATCCAAAAATATTACACCCTCATCATCAGTAAGAACCCTGTAAGCCCCAATATGCTGAGTAATACCTCCTGCCTCACTGTCTGTTACATTAGATTTACGAATATAATCCAATAAGGATGTCTTGCCGTGATCCACATGTCCGAGAACAGCAACAACAGGATAACGGGGAGCTTTAACCTCTTCATCATCACTTTCGGTTTCGGTGTCACCAAGTTTTTCTTCTTCCAAATCACGTTGATAAGAAACCTCTACATCATATTCAGAAGCTACAAGTTCGATAACTTCAGGAGAAAGTTCTTGGTTAATATGGGAAGGAACACCTAAATCCAATAAGATAGAAAGGACATTTGCAGAAGAGTCTTCTAGTTTGGAAGCAAGTTCATTAACGGTAACATTTCCTTCCAACTCTATTTCTTTCTTTTCTTCCTTGGCTTCTTTTTTAGCCTTTTCCATACTGGCTTTTCTAGCTTTTCGACCAAGTTTGCGTGTTTCCGTATCTTTATCTTGAACTTCCACACCGGTAGCTGCTTTTGCAGTTTCAGACGTTTCTTTTTCTTCAACAGGTAATTTTTCTTCATCAACCTCTTTGGTTGTAGTTTCTTCCTGACCTTTTTGTTGCCCGGTTAATACCGAAATCAATTTCTGTGCAGTATCTTCATCTAAAGAACTCATATGGTTTTTAATGGGTATATTCATATCCTTTAAAACTTCGATCAATTTTTTACTGGTAGTGCCCAGTTCTCTCGCCAGCTCATACACCCTCATCTTTTTCATATTATTTCACCTCCAATTACTCATTAGCGATTTTACAGTTATTATTTTTCCTGTATCTCCTCAAAACTAGCATATAGTTTTTCGACAATCTCAGGTGGTACATAAATTTTCAAATTTTTTGCTAGCTTTTTCCCTTTAGTGGCTGAGTGTAGACATTCCTTTTGAGCGCATATATAAACACCCCGGCCAGATTTCTTGCCGGTTAAATCTATATCTACATTACCTTCAGGTGTCCGGACAATTCTGATCAGTTCTTTTTTAGGTTTTTTTTCTCTACACCCCACGCATACCCTCTGGGGAATTTTACGAAGTTTGGTCAACTTCGTTTTCCTCCTTTTCTACATTATTTTCTGTAAGCTTTTCACTTTGTTCTTCTTCTTCAGAGTTGCTATGGTCTGTGGAAGAATTTTTTAAGGATTCCTTTACTTCTTTATCTATCAGGTCTTCTTCCTCAGCCTCAGAAGAAGTATTATTATCTTCAAATTCTTCTACCTGTGATTCACTAATTATATCAATTTTCCACCCACTTATTTTAGCGGCCAGACGAGCATTTTGCCCTTCCCGGCCTATGGCCAATGATAATTGATTATCTGGGACTATTACCTGTGCATGATTGTTTTCATGATCAATATTTACGGAACTCACTCGTGCCGGGCTTAATGAGTTTTTTATAAACTCTTCGGGGTTTTCACTCCATTGTATAATATCTATTTTTTCACCCCTTAATTCATTGGTTACCGACTGGACCCGTGTCCCCTTAGGGCCAACTAATGACCCTACTGAATCCACATCTTTATTAGTCGAGATTACGGCAATTTTTGAACGATGCCCCGGTTCTCTAACTGTTCCTTTTACTTCGATAATTCCATCGTAAATTTCCGGAACCTCCATCTCAAAAAGACGCTTCATTAAACCTGGGTGAGCTCGAGATACTATAATCTGCGGGCCTTTAGTAGTTTTTTGCACATCAAGAATATAAACTTTTATTCTTTCTCCTTGTTTGGGCCTTTCATAAGGTATTTGTTCTTCCGGAGGTAAAATCGCCTCTGTTCTGCCCAGGTCAATAAAAATATTTTTTTGCTCAAACCGTTGTACCACACCCGTAACAACTTCAGTTACTCGATCTACATATTCTTCATAAACTATTTCTCTCTCCGCTTCCCGAATACGCTGGATAACTACCTGTTTTGCAGTTTGTGCGGCAATTCTGCCAAAATCTTTGGGCGTCACTTCAATTTCCAGTACTTCTTCCAAATTGATTTCCGGATCATAATTGCGAGCTTCCTCAATATTCATCTCTGTTTGAGGATTGTTAACTTCTTCTACCACATCGTAGCTCCTAAATACTTTCATTTCTCCCGTATCACGGTTTATCTCTGCTTTCGCATTTGTAACATTATTAAAATTACGTTTATAAGCTGACATCAATGCTACTTCTATCGCCTCAAAAAGGATTTCTTTATCAATACCCCTTTCTTTTTCAATAGAATCAAGAGCTGCTAATAGTTCTTCATTCAATTGTTTCTTCCTCCTTTCAAATCCTTACCGGATTCCGGCTGAAATATGAGGTTAGCTTTTGCTATTTTATGAAAAGGTATTTGAATTTCATTGCCACTCTCTCTTAGCTGGAGCAAAATATTTTCATCTGAATTAATGCCTCGCAACCGGCCTTTAAAGTTTTTTTGTCCCTGTAAAGGTTCATGGGTAGATACTTTTATGTTATAATCTATGAATCTTACAAAGTCATTTTTCTTCTTCAACGGCCTTTCTACGCCCGGAGAAGAAACTTCCAATACAAAATGATGGCTTATTAAATCAGTACGATCTAATAAATCGGAGATTTCATGATTGATAACTTCACAATCATTTAAGGTGATGCCTTTTTCTTTGTCGATATATATACACAAAATCCAATTACCACTCCTTTGCGACCACTTTAAATCTACTAATTCCATATCGTGATTTTTAATAATTGGGGTTATAATATCTTCAATTTCGGATAATAATTCGTTTTTCTTATGCATTTAAACTTAATCCTCCTAGATTGTAAATCTATTTAAAAGAAAGAGTGGGCCCCCCCACTCTTTGCACTTAATAGTAAGTACTTAATAAAATCCTAACATAGTGCGCCTGTAATTGCAAGAACTAAAAAGTGTGCCCTCTAATATAACAGGTTAATTGACAAAGTAAATGTAATAAAATATAAAAAAGAACTTAGGTGTTCTTAAAGTCCCTCATTAATAAATTTAAGGGTCTTTTTAAATATTAATTCTTTATCATAGTCTAACGTGGCTACGTGGTAAGAGTTTTCTAACCATACAAGTTCTTTTAAAGATGAACCAATATTATTATAAATATACGATGCATTTTGCGGAGATACTACTGCGTCTTCAAGAGAAGCAAAAATTAAAGCGGGCTGATAAATAGAAGGTAGTTCTTTTTTTACTATGTCCAATAATTGTATTAATTGATGAATGGCCGGAACGGAAGTTTTATCGTAGGTTATTTCCTCTGCTTCCGGATCTTTCAAATTACCTCCTATAGCCGGAACAGTTTTAACAAAATATTTTAAAAAGGGTACCAACTTCATTTTCGGATCATTCATAAATACCGGAGCGCATATAGGAATAACACCTTTTATAGCTTCAGGGTAATGATATGCCAGGTGCAAAGACAATGATCCTCCCATTGAAAGTCCCGCTATATAAATATATTGGCAGTATTTTTTTAACTCCTGAAGTCCTTCTTCGGCAGAAGATATCCAGTCTTTATAACTACAATTGTGCATATCTTCCACATTTGTTCCATGCCCTGACAGTCGTACTCCCAATACAGTAATATTATTATCTGCCAGAAACTCACCCATGGGCCGGAGAGAAGAAGGTGTCCCCGTAAAACCGTGGACTAACAAGCATCCTACCTCACCTGCTTCATAAAAAAAAGGTGCTCCCCCCACCATGAATTTTTCAGCCATTGAAATTATCTCCTTTAGTTTAATTATACTATCTTCATAACTATAATAAGTTATTCCACATGCCACTATATAATCCCTTTTTTCAAATATCATTGTGTTAATAATAAATAAATGTGTTTTAGAAAAAATATTTTTCTTAATGAAGGATATTATACTATCCTTAAAGAAGTTGTAACGCCGTAGTTAAATTTTAGAGCAGGAGGTAATATTTAATGGATTTAAAGGAAAAGGCAAGAGAACTCGGGCGGGAACTAAAAAAAACACCCGAGTATGAAGAGCTTGAAAAAGCAAACGAAAGTATTAAGAACGATCCAAATGCATCCCAGTTGGTGGAAAAGATTAATGAAGTTCAAGATCAAATCAGTTTTGCTCAACAATCCGGCGTAGAGCCCAGCAATGAGCAAATGGATCAATTCAACGATTTGAAAGCAAAAATGCAAGACAATTTAACCATTCAGTCCTTTCTTAAAGCTCAGGATCAATTTAATCAATTAATGCAAGATGTAAATTCTGCTATTAGTGAGGGAATAACTGAAGGGATGGAGGAAGAGGGAGGTGGGTAATTTTTTGATTGCAGTGTGCAATTAATGCACTTCATCACATTTAGAAAAGGAAGCTATATTAAATTAATAAGTATGGAAGCTGTATTCATATTTTTATGGTTTCCATACTTATTTTTTTATTATAATTTATTTTGGACAAAATTTTTAATAGCTCCAAAATAACTTACTTGACCAACAAACATTATATCATTGTGACCTGCCCCGGTTATGAGAACAAATTCTTTTTTTTCACTGCCTATATTTTGAAAAAGTTTTTCACCCTCTTTAGCAGGTATTAGGGAATCATATTCTCCGTGGATTATCAATGTGGGCACATTTATGTTTTTGATTTTTTGTAAAGAATCCTCCTCCAGCTTTTTTAAATCCAAACCGAAGGAAGGCAAGCCAAGGTGTTCTAATAAGTTGGAAGGGCTTACAAATCCGCTTTCTACTATTAACCCTTTTATTCTGTCTCCATAGTTAAATGTCAATTCTAGAGCGGAAATGCTACCCAATGATCTTCCCATAATCCATATATTATCAGCCCATCCTAATTTTTGCAGTTTTTCAACTACTTTGTAGAATATAACATGCCCGTCATTTATTAATGAATAAAATGAAGGTGAACCATTACTGGCTCCATAGCCCCGGTAGTCTGCAACCACAATATTTAATCCGTTCCGGGTATAAAAAGGAGCAATATCATTATAATCGCTGACAACTTCACCGTTCCCGTGAAAATAGAGAATCCAGGGGTCTTCATAATTACCGTAATAAAAGCGGCACGAAATATTTATACCTTCTTCCACTTCTACCGTAAAATCAAATGAATTATCCGGACCGGGTCTAAAATGTTTACGTGGATAAAAAAGGAAATTTATTAAAGGGGAATTATCTATGGCAAAATATTCTTGATTATCCATTATATGTCTCCTCAAAGAAACGTTTAAACTCTCTGTTTACAATTGCACTGCCAGTTCAAAAGCTTCTTGCATGGCTTCTAAAGCTTTTTGAGGATTGGCTGCATCACCAATAACATATGTTTCTTTATTTAATGCTTCTTTTAACTCATTATAAAGAGCATTTTCTGCCGTTGAGCCCACAGCCACTACTACAGTATCTGCCGGAATTAAATTATCTTCTCCTTCTTCATTCTCCGCAATCACACCTTGAGATGTTATTTCTTTGGCAGTGGTGTTTTTTAACGTTTTTACATTACTGCGGCGCAGATCATCAATCATGGTCCAGCGGGTTGAGATACCGATGTCCTTCCCAATTTTCTTTAACATTTCCACCACGGTAATAGTCTTTTGACCTTTAGTTATCAACTCAAACAATACGTCCGCATTCTCTGCCTGACGAGCAAACAAGAATTTCAATGATTCTCCGGAAATGGTCCCCTGTTCGGCAATAAACATAGCAACTTCAACTCCTATAGCACCACCGCCCAATACTACTACATTGTCTTTTACAAACGACTTTCTTTTCAATACATCCCAGGCCATGACCACATTAGAATTATCAATGCCCGGTATATCAGGTTTAATCTGTTTTGCGCCGGTAGCCACTATAACAGCATCAAAATTTTCTTCCTCAACTTTTGGTAGGGTAGCCCGGCAATTAAGATGTATATCGACTCCAAGTTCGTTAATTTCTTGCTCAAGGTAATTATAAAGATGGAGGAAATCAGCTCGGCCGGGGGGTGCTGCCGCTAAATGAATTTGCCCCCCTAGCTTTTCTTCTTGTTCCCATAAGCTCACATTATGTCCGCGTAAAGCTGCCACTCGTGAAGCTTCCATACCTGCAACGCCACCGCCTATGACCAAAATGTTCTTGGGTTTATCAGCAGGTAAGATAGGTGTTTCTTTTTCTTTGCCTGCCCTGGGGTTTACAAGGCATGTAACTTCTTGAAGGCTAAAAACATTGTCCAGGCAACCCTGGTTGCAGCCCAGGCATTTGCGAACCTTTTCCGGTCTTCCTTCTTTAGCTTTTAGGGGAAACTCGGAGTCGGCGATCATGCCGCGAGCCACTCCCACAAAATCAGCTCGTCCTTCAGCAATAATGTTTTCGGCTAACTCCGGGTCATTAATACGATTGCAGGCAATAACGGGAACCGAAACCTCTTTTTTAATATTTTCCGCCAAATAAACATAAGTTCCGGGCGGAACGCACATAGTAAGCTGAGGCACACGAGTTTCATGCCATCCTCCGGTAACATTTAAGCAATCAATACCTATTTGATCAAGATTACGGCAAAATTCTCGGATTTCTACGTTAGTATTACCGCCTGGCATGAAATCATTCCCACCCACTCTGACTATTATGGGAAAATCAGGGCCGACTGACTCTCTAACTCTGCTTACTACTTCCAATCCAAACTTCATGCGATTAGCCAGTGCACCGCCATATTCATCTTCTCTCTTATTAGTAATGGGCGAGAGAAATTGAGATATAATATATCCGGCACTGCCTATAATTTCCACCGCATCAAACCCGGCTTCCTTAACAATAAGGGCTGAATTGGCAAAAGTTTCTACAAGCTCTTTAATTTCTTCAACTGTGAGCTCACGGGGTTCCTCTCGAGTTAAACGGGAAGCGATGGGAGACGGGGCAACCGGTTGCTTGCCACTAAAAGCGGAATGGGTATATCTTCCCGCCTGGTATAACTGGGCTGCAATCTTCGCCCCTTCATTGTGGATTGCACCGGTTAGCTGTTTTAGCCCTTCCAAAAACCGACGATCACTGACATCTATCATCATGGGGCCTGAGCCTACATCATCAATCTTGCATCCCCCAACAATAATTAACCCCACTCCACCTTTAGCTCTTTCTTTATAAAACTCAATTACTTTAGAATTAATTTCTCCCTCCGGAGTATAATTTAGATGCATTGCCGGCATCACAATCCTGTTTTTTACTTCCACATTTCCGATGTAATTTGGGGTAAATAAATGTTTCATCTTTATCCTTCCTTTCTTGTTTTTTTCATTATTTATTTTTAGAGTTATCCAACTCAAAAATACCGTGTAAAACTCTTACACTGAGTTCTCCATACTTGGAATCTATGATGCAGGAAATGCGTATCTCGGAGGTGCTAATCATCTGAATATTTATATTTTCATCAGCCAGAGCTTTAAACATGCGGGCTGCCACACCGGGATGATTCTTCATTCCCGTACCCACCACCGATACTTTAGCAATGGAGTCATTAGTGCGTACTTCTTTGGCTCCAATTTCATGGGCTACTTTTTCGATTAAAGAGGTTGCTTGGTGCAAATCCGTAGAAGGCACAGTAAAAGTAAGATCTGTAAAACCGTCAATACTCACATTTTGAATGATCATATCCACATTTATTGCTGATTCAGCTAGCGGATTTATAATACGATGGGCAACACCCGGTTCGTCAGGAATATTTATAACAGAAATCTTTGCTTCATTACGATCGAGTGTAACCCCTGAAATAACAGCATCTTCCATCATATTGCTCTCCTCCTCCCTTATCCATGTATATCTATTTCCTCCAAAAGAGGATTTTACTAATAAAGGCACTTTATACTTGCGTGCTAGTTCTACCGCTCTTATTTGTAAAACTTTAGCTCCCAAGCCGGCCAATTCCAACATTTCTTCGTAAGTTACCATGTTAAGATGGCGTGCCCGGGAACAAATGTTGGGGTCGGCAGTGTAAACCCCGTCTACATCTGTATATATTTCACAAGCATCTGCATTCAATGCGGCTGCAACAGCTACCGCGGTTGTATCTGAGCCACCTCGCCCCAGGGTAGTTATATCTCCTTTATCGTTAATGCCTTGAAAACCTGCAATCACCGCTACCTTGCCTTCATTTAGCGTTTGCATTAAATTATCCTTACCTACTTCTAAAATACGCGCTTTTTGATATGAACTATCTGTAATCATTGGGATATGCCACCCCAAATAAGATTGCGCCGGACACCCCAAATTTTCAAGCGTTATAGCCATAAGCGCAGTGCTGATTTGTTCACCCGTTGAGACGATGGAATCCTGTTCTCGAGGTGAAGGAGGCATATCACTCACAGAGCGGGATAATTCGATTAGACGATCGGTTTCCCCCGACATGGCTGAAAGAATGACTGCCACCATATTTCCTTTTTGGTGATCAGCAGCTATATCCTGCGCTACTTTTTTAATATGATCGATTGTTGCCAGGGAACTTCCCCCGTATTTTTTAACCAATAAAGCCATTTTTATCCACCCTTCAATATTTTATTCTTTTGTAACGGCACATTGCTCAACCTTTCTTTTAAGCGGGTATAACGCTCAAAAGGTTTATTATTATTAATAGAAATGGCCAATGCTTTTTTGGTTCCAAGTAAGACCACCATTTTTTTACCTCTGGTAATTCCGGTATAAATAAGATTGCGCTGTAACAAAATAAAATGTTGTACCATTACCGGAAGAATGACAACGGGATATTCGCTCCCCTGTGATTTATGCACTGAAACCGCATATGCTAAAGACAATTCGTCCAATTCCATAAAATCATATTTTACAATTTTACCGTCAAAATTAATAGTAATTTCCCGATCTTCCCTGTCAATGTCAGTGATCCAACCAATGTCGCCATTATAAACTTCTTTATCATAATTGTTTTCTAATTGTATTACTTTGTCTTTAACTTTAAAGATTTTACTGCCATGAACTACTTCATTCTTTTTACCGGGGTTTAAGAGTTTTTGAAGTTCTACATTAAGATTAGCTACTCCTATAACCCCCTTATTCATGGGAGTTAAAACCTGTATGTCTTTTAATGCGTCATAGTTAAATTTCTGAGGGATATGAGACTTGCAAAGCCCGCAAATTTTTTTCAATACGTCTTCAGGTTCGTCAGATTGTATAAAATAGAAATCAGAAGTACTGCCGGCAGGCGGATGGCGTATATCCGGGAAGTTTCCCCTGTTAATTCGATGTGCGTTAAGGACTATTTTGCTTTCTTTAGACTGCCGAAATATTTCCGTAAGTGTTACTACTTCTATAACATTAGAATTAATAATATCGCGTAAAACATTCCCCGGGCCCACTGACGGAAGTTGATGTACGTCTCCCACCAAAATTAATTTGGCTTCCAAAGGAATTGCTTTGATCAGGTTATACATAAGAAGGATATCAATCATGGAAGCTTCATCGATTATTACCACATTAGCATTTAAAGGATAATCATTGTTTCGCTGGAACCCTCCTTTTTGGGGGCTAAATTCCAGTAACCGGTGAATAGTTTTAGCTTCATAACCGGTGGTTTCTTCCATTCTTTTAGCTGCCCTGCCAGTTGGAGCAGCCAGGAGTATTTTTTGTCCTTTTAGCTTGTATATATTGAGCATTGATTTGATAATTGTTGTTTTTCCCGTCCCCGGCCCTCCGGTTATTACCAATACCTTACGCTTGGCCGATAACAAGACCGCTTCTCGTTGTTTTGGAGCCAGTTTTATATTTAATTCCTTTTCCACCTGAAACAAGTATTTTTCCGCATCGGCATTGACAAACAAGCTCTGTTGATCGCGAAGCTGCAAAAGCCTGTTTGCTAAATTTACTTCGGCAACATGTAAGAACGGCAAGTAAACAGCTTTCTGGTTAGTAGCTAAATCTTCTTCAAAAGAATCAGCTAAATCTTCCACTATAATCCTTCGCTTTTCAAATAACCCGGAAACAGCCTTAACTATTATCTCCCTATCTACATTCAACATTTCCTTTGTTTTGTCAATGAGAGATTCATAGGGGTAATATACATGCCCTTCATTAGTGAGGTTTTGGAGGGCATAAATTGTTCCCTCTTCTGCCCTGGCAATTGATTCCGGTTCAAATCCTATTTTTTGGGCAATCTTGTCAGCTATGATGAAACCAATCCCTTTTATATCAGATGCTAGACGATACGGATTTTCATTTACTACATTAATGGCATCTTTGCCATAAACTTTGTATATTTTAGCCGAATAGGCTGCACTTACTCCATGCTCCTGTAAAAAAAGCATTATGTCTTTGATGTCCTTTTGTTGTTCCCACGCTTCAGAGATCATTACTATTCGCTTAGAGCCAATGCCTTCTACTTCAAGTAACTTTTGCGGATTGTTTTCAATAATGTCAATAGTATCAATGCCAAATTTGTCAACCATACGGCGAGCCATAACAGGGCCAATTCCTTTAATCAGTCCTGAACCAAGATATTTTTCTATGCCATTAACTGTTGCAGGTATAACTGTTTCATAACGCTCTACTTTAAATTGTTCGCCATATTTTTTATTATGTTCCCACTTGCCTTCCAGCTTTAGAAAAACTCCCGGGTTTAGCCCGGCTAAATTCCCAACAATGGTAGTTAGTTCTCGCTTTCCTTTTTCTTTGAGCTTTGCCACTATGAAATGATTTTCTTCATTATAAAATGTAATTCTTTCTAAATATCCATATATCGTTTGCAAAAAAAAGTCCTCCTGAAGGAGTTTTAAATAATTTTCTATACTTCCTGATCGCGAGCTTTCATCTTTTTAATAAACACTATAATTACAACTATGACAATCACTATTGCCAAAATCAACATAACTATTGTAAGCACATCAGGAACATCCACTGCTACTTGCATATGATTAGCTTCTTCAAAATCCAAATTCCATATCAATGTCCTTCCATCCTCGGTAACTTCATCTGCATTATGGCTGGCAGGAGAAATAGGAAATTCCATTCTGATAGTCATGTCGGGATCTAACATCGCAAGCATGTCGCTATTTCCTCTTCCAATATCAACCCCGGCCAGAGAAAAAGTATGATCTACGGAATATTTATTGGTAAATAAACCCTCTTCAATGTGAATCTCAGGAGGTTCAACGTCACCTAAAAACCTTATATCCCTTAATTCTTCGGGATCTGCAACATGTCTACTTGCCTGAAAACCTTTCATGTCTCCTCTCTCAAGAGGTTCTACTGTAAAACCGTCTCTTTCTAAATCATCTTCCATGGTACCAAAAATCTGCCGGGTATCCCCAAGCATATCTAGTTGAGAACTTGCCAGTAAAGTAAACTCTAAATCGGCGCTTCCGTCCAGGTTAAACGAAATATAAAAATCTCCTTCTAAGCACCCGGTCAAAAATAATACACATAATAAAATCAAGATAACCAAAAAACATTTTCTTTTCACTTTATTCCCCCCCCTTTTTTCATGGGAAACCATTTAATAATTATAGATAACCTATTTGCCTCCTTAATATTTATTATAACAATTTCTGCAATAGTTTCTATATTCCTCTTAATTTTTTTAACGGGAATTCACAAAAGTATTGGTTGAGAGTTTTCTCATATTAATAAAAAACCGGTAGCAGGTTTAAAAATTTATGATAATACTTGATAATTAATTCATTACCTACTACCGGCATAATAAAAAACTTATTATATTTTACGCATTTTCTAATAAAAGAAGAATCACTATTACTTTTAATTGTTTTATTAACACCCCAGTTGACGAGCAATAACCAGGCGCTGTATTTCCGAAGTCCCTTCCCCGATTTCCATTAATTTGGCATCTCTCAAATATCTTTCCATGGGATAATCTCGCACGTATCCGTAGCCACCATATATTTGGATGGCTTCCAACGCTGCTCTTACTGCTGTTTCTGAAGCAAAAAGCTTTGCCATGGCTGCCTCTTTACTAAAAGGATAAGAATTATCTTTCAGCCAGGCAGCTTTATGGACCATTAATCGGGCAAGTTCAACTTCCATAGACATATCGGCAAGCTTGAACTGGATAGCTTGAAACTTACTTATGGGCTGATCGAATTGAACTCTTTGCTTGGCATATTCTAAAGAAGATTCCAGGCAAGTTGTGGCAATCCCTAAGGATAAAGCGCCAATACTGATACGCCCACCATCAAGTACTTGCAGGAATTGTTTAAATCCCTCACCTCTTTTACCTAAAATGTTTTCTTCTGGAATTTTAACATTATCTAAAACCATTTCCGCAGTATCCGATGCTTTCAAACCCATTTTATCATATGCCTTGGATACATTATAGCCGGGAGTATCAGTAGGCACTATAAAAGCGCTAATACCTTTACTTCCCTGGCCCGGTTCTGTTAATGCTGTTACTACTGCTACATTGGCTACAGAAGCATTGGTTATAAAACACTTACTACCATTAATAATCCAATTGTTCTCTTCTAAAACAGCAGTAGTTCTCGTAGAACCGGCATCAGAACCAGCTTCAGGCTCTGTTAAGCCGAAAGCTGCAATAGCTTCTCCTCGGGCAAGACGAGGAACCCACTCTTGTTTTTGCTCTTCCGTGCCAAATAGATAAATAGGTCCACTTCCTATGGAGCAATGGGCCGCATAAGTTATACCTATAGAAGCGGAAATTTTTGAAATCTCCTCCACCGCCAAGGCATAAGCAAGGTAGCCATCCCCGGTTCCTCCATATTCTTCGCTAAAAGGCAAAGCAAAGAGATCAAGGGCAGCCATTTTATCAAATATTTCCCGGGGAAACTTCTCTTCTTTTTCCAGGTCTTCCACAATGGGAGCTATTTCATTGCGGGCAAAATCTCCCACCATTTTCTTTATCATTTGGTGATTTTCGCTTAAATTAAAATCCATTACCTTTCCCCTTTCCAATTATTAAAACTTTTTAATGACTACTCTTGAAGTTCAGGAAGGTTAGCATAATAATCTAATGCTTCCGGATTAGCCAGGGCCTCTTTGTTTTTAACTGCTTCATTATGGATTACCTGGCGCACAGCCACTTCAACTTTTTTACCATTAATAGTATAGGGTATATCAGCTATAGGGATTACTTTAGCCGGAACATGCCTGGGTGTGGTATTTTGCCTGATAGTGGTTTTTATCTTCTTTTCTAACTCATCATTGAAAGTAGCTCCTTCAGCAAGTTTTACAAAAAGTAATACTCTTTCATCCCCGTCTACTTTTTGACCAACCACTAAGCTGTCCACTACTTCTTGAATGGTATCAACTTGCGTATAAATCTCGGCAGTTCCGATCCTTATTCCACCCGGATTAAGGGTTGCATCAGAACGCCCGTATATAATTACACCCCCATTTTCTGTAATTAAAACATAGTCTCCATGAGCCCATACTCCGGGGAACTTTTCAAAGTAAGCCTTATGATATTTTTCGTTATTTTCATCATTCCAAAAATAAACAGGCCTGGAAGGGAAGGGTTTGCTACAAACCAATTCTCCTTTTTCATTAATAACCGAGTTGCCATAATCATCATAAGCTTCTACTTTCATCCCCAGGCCACGACATTGCAACTCTTCTGGATAAACAGGCAAAGTAGGATTACCCAGAGCAAAACAAGATACGATATCCGTTCCCCCTGAAATAGAAGAAAGACACAGATCTTTCTTTATATCCCGGTAAACAAAGTGAAAACTTTCCAATGTCAGTGGCGAGCCTGTAGATAATATAGATTTTAAGTGGTCAAGCTTGTAGGATTCCCCGGGCTTTACCCCGGCCTGCTCTAAAGCAGCCACGTAACGCGCGCTGGTTCCAAAAATATTAATTTGAAAATCCTGAATATGCTGGAATTGAGCACCCGCATCAGGATAAAAAGGTGAACCATCGAATAAAAATATGGTGGAACCGACAGCCAGTGCACTTACCAGCCAGTTCCACATCATCCATCCACAGGTGGTAAAATAATGTATGGTATCATCTTTTTTTAAATCGGTGTGAAGAACTAATTCTTTCAGATGTTGGAGCAATGTGCCTCCGGCACCATGCACAATACATTTAGGCGCTCCTGTAGTGCCGGAAGAATAAAGTATATAAACCGGGTGATCGAAGGGAAGTTGAACAAATTCTATAGAAAGCCCATCTTCCAAGGCACGAAAGTCTTGATAATGTATTGCTTGCGATAAGCTACTAATATCTGCCTTTTCTTCCGTATATGGAACTACTACAACTTTTTCAATGGAAGGGATTTTTTCTGTTAATTCTTTTACTTTTTCCAGAGAATTAAAGAGTTTTCCATTATAAGAATAGCCGTTAGCAGTAAATAATATCCGGGGTTCAATTTGTCCAAAGCGATCATAAGCCCCCTGAACGCCAAAGTCTGGTGAACATGACGACCAAATTGCTCCCATACTGGTAGCTGCCAACATAGCTACCACTGTTTCAATCATATTGGGCATAAAGCCTGCCACCCGATCACCTTTTTTGATCCCCATCTCTTCCAAGGAACGCCTAATGCGAGCAACTTCATCAAAAAGTTTGCGGTAAGTAATTCTTTGAGGCTCACTAGCTTCACCTTTAAAAATCATAGCCACTTTATCTTCATCTTTAAAACGCAGCAAATTTTCGGCAAAATTTAGTTTGGCTCCCTCAAACCATTTGCGGCCGAATACTTTTTCTGTATCATCGACAACTTCAGAGTATCCTTGTGAATAAATTACATTTCTATATTCCCACATAATGCTCCAAAAGCTTACAATATCATCCACCGACCAGTTATATAGACTTTCATAATCTTTAAAGTTTGTGCCCAGTTTTCCATTAACGTAATTAATAAAATTAGTCATATTGGCATCTTTAATCCTTGAATCACTCGGTTCCCATAAAGGTTGTTTCATTATTATTCATTCCTCCTTAAAAATAAAAATGATGTTTTAAAAAACTACTGACAGTATAAATTCAGAATAATGTTGTAAAAATTTCCTCCTCCTTTCTAAATCAATTAAATAAATCTCCCCAAAAGTATATGTTATTTTATAAATAATAAGCAAAAATAATCTAACTTTATTAAACAAGATTCTACGTACGGATATTATTTCCTTCTATTTTTAAAAAATTTTATACTAAACAGTATTATATGCCACTTAAAAATACCTTTTAGTATGTTGTTCATATTGCGGCAACATCAAATTATTGAAGCATAAAATAATTAATAGCTTTTTTAATATAAGGATTTTTTATAGTTATGAAGTATTTTAATAAGAGTATCAAGTAAAATCTCGTCAGTAGATTAAAATTTTAGCTAAAGTTTGAAGGTCATTCTACTAAAATCAACCCTAAGTTATTCCAGGCACTGATAATTCTCAAGGCATTTTTGAAGTTCAAGTTGTATGTCCATTTTTAGCTCTTTTGGCTCTTGGATTATTACCTGGCTTCCCCAAGAAAGAAGCCAACTTCTCAGTTCAGGAGTATCGGTTACTTCGAACACACATTCCAGACAACCATCTTCTAATTCGTAATTTTTCTGAGTATGATGGTATGTTGATTCCCTGAAAAGCCGAGATGTAGGTGAATAGACAAATATTTTTAACTCCACTTCTTCCATGCCCCGGTAGATACGCCAACTTCCTTCAAGGTAATTTCCCAGATTAAAGTCATCATTGCGTTCGAATTTTTGGGCGGTTTTAACCAGTGAGATAAAGCGATCCACCCGAAAACTGCGTATTTTACTTCTTTTATGGCAGTATGCCGCCAGATAAAGGTTACCATTGTGCCAAAAAAGATTATAAGGATTTAACTTCCTGTTGCGAGAAATATCGCTGGAAAAAGAGTCATATTCAGCATTTAAAATACAATTATTTTTCATACCCTCTTCAATAGTGTGAATTATTTCTTCCCAAGGGGTGTAATCTTTTGATTGATTGCTTAAATAAGTATAAAGGGGACGCATTTTGTAAAAATGCTCCAGCTCATCCCGATGACAGATTGCAGTTTTGATTTTTTCAATGGCGGTTTCCAAATCACGGGAAAATGGCAATCCCTTCTGATTGAAAAATGGTTGGCAGGTAGTAACAAGTGCTAGGGCTTCACTGCCAGTAAGCTTGAGAGGAGCTATACGATAGCGCTGTAGGCTAGAACGAGGATCTTCTGTTTTATAAAGATGATATCCGTTTTTCTTTAAATCATTTAAATAACGGTATATTGTACGTTCAGAAGCATTCAGGTGCTTAGCCATTTCTTCCACTGTAAGGCCGGGTTTTTGAGCCATCAAGCATAACATGTTTACAATATTATCTGTTTTACTCATAAAGCACCTCGGGTAAAATACTTCGTTAACAACAACATGACTATTATTTAATATCTTCTATTCTTGCCAGTACAGAATCAGTTATTACTTCAGTTCCACCAAACACAGTAACTTTTACCAAAAATGATGAAGTGTCAAAATAGGATTCTACCTCATCTATCAGTTCATTCCGGGCGGTTAAAAGAACCGGTGCCTTGTTTGCCGCGGCATATACCCCACCGCTTAGTGCATCGGGAAACTCTAAACCAGTGGCCAGGGTAGCTTCCTCAGGCGCAGAAACATATCTATTTGCTATTTCCACAGCAGTTTCCCAGCGGTTGGCTCCGTAAACTCTTCTGGTGGCGCCGGCTTCCTCTTTCACGTTTTGGCTTACCGCAGCCTCGCCGCCGATAACATTTATCCTTTTTATGCTGTCTTCATTTTCTGTAAGATAATTAGCAGTACTTTCACTCAACTCAGTCGGACGGGTAATCAGAATGGGAGCGCCTTTCATTGCCGCCGGTCCGGATACAGCCACTGCATCTGCAAATTCCAAACCCGTAGTGAGGAAGGTTTCTTCGGGAGAAGTTGTTAGTTCTTCTGCTATAGCTATAGCTGTTTCAAAACGTGTATCTCCTTTCAATCGTTTTACTTCATAACCTTTTTCTACCAGATCATCTTTAACATTTCTGGAAACAGCCGCTTCCCCGCCTAAAACGTAAACAGTGTCTCCTTCCGTCAGAAGGCGCCCGATTTCACTGGCAGTTTCCCCGGGTAAATTATCCGAACGGGTCAATAGTAGCGGTCCTCCTTTTTCATGAGCCAGAGGAACACCGGCTAAAGCATCGGGAAAATCATCGCCACGCGCCAGGACCACAGTATTTGCTCTTTCATCAAATGTTTCTCTGCTAATCTCCACAGCAGTATCGTAACGTCCCTCTCCGAAAATACGATTTGCTTCTATACCGATTTCAAAATCTAATTCGATTTCATAAACTCCATCTTCATTCGGAAATACAGAAACAGGTATTTCAGAACGGATGTTTAATGCAGGACGAACCCCGGCATTACCTCTATCGGCCATGTTAAAAACAAATCCTCCTCCTGAATCAACACAGCTAACATAAGAAGGGCCATCAGAGAAGGGGGAGCGACTCCAGTACCTTCGGGTTCCTAATCTTGGAAGTTCTGAAATCCGATAATCATCGCTAACACCATCAAAATAAGGGTAAACACTACCTACTGAATGAGTATGACGATGATAAATATCACCAAGTTCTGTGGTAGAAGGAACAAATACCCTGTCTTGAGTACTGTATGAACTGCCTTCATAATCTTTATTGGGTAAATTTATAGGAATAACGGCACTCTGAAAAGTATTCGAAAAAGCGTCATAAAAACCTTCGCCGTCATGGATACCGGTGCTGTTCAACCAGGGACGTATGCCATAATTAGCTGTATGGTGGGTACCACTTTCTCCCCAATGATTGTGACCATCCCTGTGGACATGGGAACTATCATCAAAAACATGCATCCCGATAAGTTCTTCGGAAACAAGGGTAACTCCGCCTTCGCCGTAATGATCTTTAGCTACCACAATCCATGTGACAGGCCTGGTAACATCCCCGGTATTATAGGTATAATATGTGCCGGTGCGGTATTCCCATTCCCATGAATTATCCACAACTTTATCGCCGATCTCCAGGTCTGATAATTTCTTATGTTCTCTTTGTTCAAAATTTGCTACCAGCACTCGATCTTCTAATATTTCAAAAACATACTCTTTGTTAGCGCTTACTTCTCTTCCGTTTTCGGTCCAATTGACAAAATAATATCCCTCATTTGAAGTGGCGGTAACTGTTACTTCTTCACCCTCGTCGTAAGTTCCCACACCTTCTACATCACCACCTTCTTCAGGTGAGGCAGAAAGGTCTACTTCATATTCCGGATCAGGTTCAGGCTCGGGTTCGTAATCCGGATCTTCCTCAAAATTAGCTGTCAGGCTCCGATTTTCTTCTATTTGGAAAGTATAAGCTTTATCAGTAGTTACTTCATCGCCGTCTTCGGTCCAATTAACAAATAAAAACCCTTCATTAGGGGTGGCCGTAATTGTTATTTCGTCACCTTCTTCGTATGTGCCGGCGCCTTCCACGTTACCGCCTTCTTCAGGTGAGGCGGATAACTCTACCTCATATCGAGGATCGGGATCCGGATCTTCCTCAAAATTAGCTGTCAGGTTTCGGTTATCTTCTATTCGGAACGTATAGGCTTCATCGGTGCTTATTTCGTCACCGTCTTCAGTCCAATTAACGAATAAATATCCCAGGTTTGAGACCGCAGTGACAGTTACTTCCTCCCCCTCTTCGTATGTGCCGGCGCCTTCCACGTTACCGCCTTCTTCAGGTGATGCGGTTAATTCCACCTCATATTCTCTCGATTCAAAATTAGCCACCAATTCCCGATCGTTTTCTACTTCAAAAGTATATTCTTCATCGGTGCTTACTTCGTCACCGTCTTCGGTCCAATTGACGAAATAATATCCTTCGTTTGCAGTGGCGGTAACAGTTACTTCTTCTCCATACTCATAGGTTCCAGTACCTTCAACTTCTCCACCCTCTTCGGGATCGGCATAAACGTTTACATTCCGGGTAGGTAATTTTACTGTAACCATCCACTCCCTTGTAATTTCTTCAAACTCATCATGAATCTCATATATCAGCGGATCGGTAAAATCATTTGCAGTTTCACCGCTTTCCTGTGGCTCTCCATCTACTTCTGCAACGGCACCTTCGGAAAGTTCAAATTCGGCTACTAACTCTGTTAATTCGGTACCCGAAGGAACTTCCACATAAACATTATTTTGAGCAAAATTTATGTTCGCAGGTTCAAGCTCTTCCACATCCTTAAAATTAAAGTCTAATATACCCGGTAAAAATCTTTTGAAGTTTGGATAATGATAATCGGGAGAAAATTCCCATATATCTTCATCCCAGTTTATATATATTTCACTTGAAGGTGTGCCGGTTTGCATTTCCTCCGTGGTTTTCGGGTCGCCTTTTCCTGTATCGCTCTGGCCGGTTTTTTCTTGATCATAATAACTATCATATACGGTATCATCGTTATTACCAACTAATCCTCCTATAGAACTACCGGCCCCGGTCACTTCACCGATGGCATAGTTGTATACTACCAGCTCCTCGTTATGTCCTACCAACCCCCCTATCTTACTATCGCCGGAAACATCTCCTTTGGCATAACAATTTTCCACAATGGAGTTTTCGTCAACGTGCCCGATTAATCCCCCTACACTGTTGTTTCCAATGACAGCTCCCTTGGCGCAGCTTTTTGTAATAGAATCGCTGCTGCGTCCAACCAGACCCCCAATATAGTCACCGCTGCTGGTAACTTTTCCTATTGCATAACTTTCAGTAACAGTCCCTCCTCTGCTTTCCCCGATAAGACCGCCTGCAAAATTGTCGTCGCTTTTAACATCCCCGGTAGCATAACAATCCGTAATAGATTTACTGTAACTACGCCCTATTAAACCGCCGGTATAAAAACCATCACATGTAACTTTTCCTGAGGCAAAACTGTCTTTAATTGAGCCAAACCTACTTCTTCCGAGCAATCCGCCTGCGTTGCCTTGATGGCGTCCCGCATCTTTTCTGGCAATATCGCCCAAAGCATAACTGTTTTCGATGGTATTATTAAAAGTATACCCAATGAGGCCGCCTATATTATCACCATACCCGGTTACATCTCCCTCAGTAAAACTGTCTATAATATTTTCCCCTTCACTATACCCAATGAGGCCGCCTACATTTTCATTTTTACCGGTGACGTCTGCTTTAACATAACTATCTGAAATACTTCCCCCTTCACTATAACCAATCAATCCACCCACATTCTCAGATTCTCCGGTAACCTCCCCTGTGGTAAAACTGTTAATTATATTCGCTCCGTCAGAATATCCGGAGATTCCTCCTACATAACTTTTCCCAAGGATGTTTACACTTTCCAGGCCCATATTTGATAGCTCTGAGCTATCGCCAAGGTACCCGAATAAACCGGCATAGTTTAAATCCGGACTTTCTATGTAAAGATTAGAAATTTTATAGCCTGCACCATCATAAGCACCCTCGAAAGGATAAATTCTACTTCCCACAGGCTCCCAAGAATCTCCTTCAAGGTAATCCTCTAAGTTAATGTCAGCGATTTGTTCAAAATGAGCATCTAAATATTCCCTAACGTTATCAAGATGTTCGGCTGTTTCCACTAAGTAAGGATCAGCTTCCGTGCCCGCCCCCCCTGCAAACTCATTTTCCTCTTCTTCCTCTAATGCCCCTCCGGCCGGCATCACCGGCATTGCGAGTGAAAAAACAAACACCATTAAAATAGCTAAGCTTATTATTACTTTCAAATTACCTCTCAGATACATTTTAAACCTCCTAAACAAATATTTTCAGGAATAATGTTACCTTACTAAAAAGGAAAATCAAATATAACAACAGTTATTTTTTTATTGCTCTCTAGTATAATTCTTACTATAATTTCACCACCATTTTACTTAATTGACAGTTTTAAAAATATTTAGACTCTACTTTATTTCATATTCTATCACAGCTGACATTTTTCCTCCATAATAAACTTAAATAGCAACATATACATTTGCTTTACCCCATAGAAATAAATTAACCCAAACTAATATAATTTAGTTGATGATGATTAAATAAAGTTGAATTTATTAAAAATTGGAAAAATGCTTTTAATTGACTTGGATGCAAAAACTGGATTATTATAGTTTATGGCTTATTCAATTATGAAAAACATGTAAAACAAATATTAAATTTGCAAGGTTCTTAAAAAACCGCATATAAACATAATGAAAAGAAATATCCTAATAACTTCTAATTTGGATAACTGATGTATGGCAAGAAATATATATGAAAGGGCTGTCTAAAATGAAAATACTAATTATTATTCAAGGGAAATATGGTAATCGGATAGTAGAACATATAAAAAGCAGGGCTCCTGAAGATTGGGAAATTAACTCCTGGAAACTTCCCAATATTAGCGAGCCCATTGTGGAGGAGCCTGATAATTACTTGCCGGTAGAACTTCCCGAGGCAGATTTAATATTGCATCTGGGCGAACAGGCTCAAGCTGCTCAACTGATCCCTGATATGGTAAAAGGTACGGGCGCGCAAGGAGTCGTAGCCTCTATTGATAACTCCGGTTGGATTCCCCAAGGTTTGCGTGTCCAATTGCGGCGGGAACTTGCTCGAAAAGGAGTAACGATTGTATTCCCGGAACCTTTATGTTCTTTGGATGAAGAAAAAGTTGGCTTTTATAAATCCACTCAGGAACCTTATACCAGTGAAGTAATCAAAGAGTTTGCCCGTCATTTCGGGTTTCCTTCCCTGGAGGTGGAAATAGACGAACAGGGCTTCATTAAAAATGCTATTGCCAGGAGAGGTTCTCCTTGTGGTTCCACTATTTATACCTTAAACAGGATCATTGGATTAGAAGCAAAACAATCAATTCCATCGGCGGGTTTGATGTGCCTTCATTATCCGTGCCTGGCTTCCATGCAATTAGAACGAGGTGACCATGGAGTAGATACCATTATGCATACTTCGGGTAGGGTATTTAATGAAGCCCTGCAAAAAGCCATAGAAGAACATGGATTTGTATTCCGGGTTGAAGAGAAAAGTGAAAACCATTAGCGTATGGCTAAAAACCAATTCATATTATCATAATAGATGACCCAGAAATATATTAACAAAGAAAAAGTAAATAAATAACCCGGAAATATCCTTGATGGTAGTAATAAAAGGATCTGAACCTGCAGCCTGGTCAAACCCCATTCTCACCAGGATAAAAGGAACCAAATACCCCAGTGCCGTAGCCAGAGTTATGGTGAGAGTTAAGGAAATACCCACCGCGTAACCAAAATTCGGTTCTTGCTGCCAAAGAGAAGCTATTATACCTGCTGCTATACCCATGAGTGCACCTATGCTCAAACCGATGGTTAATTCCCTTAACCAGTGTGAAGCAAATTTTTTGACATTTATATGCCCCAGGACATAAGCTCGGGTAAAAATAGTAGAGGATTGAGTGCCTATATTACCTCCCATGTCCATAATCACCGGAATAAAAATGGCTACCGCAGCAATTGCTTCCAGGGTTTCCTCGTAAGCATCGATAACTGCGCCTGCCAGCAATCCTCCTATCAAGGTAATTATCAAGAAAGGGATGCGGATTTTCCATACCTCAAAAAGGGAACCGCTTACCAGTCGCTGGCTGCGTCCCGACTCCTGGCTGGCAAAAGAGGTAAGACCTACCTTATCAAAAATATCTTCAGTAGTTTCTTGTTCCAAAACATCCACGGCATCATCAATGGTAATAATTCCTACAAGACGGTCTTCTCTATCTACCACGGGTACAGCTAGAAGGTCCAGGTCCTGCAAAAGGCGAGCCACTTCTTCCTGGTCAGTTTCGGTGGTAACGCTCACAATTTTTTCGGTCATAATCTCTTCCACTTTTTGTTCCGGGGAAGCAATGATAAGTTCTCTTAAAGAAACTACTCCCTCCAACTTGCGGGTGGCATCGGTAACATATAAGGTGTAGACCATTTCTTTATCTTTTCCCTGGCGGCGCACGTTTTCCAAAGCTTGCTGTACTGTTTGATCTCGCCTCAAGCGCACATATTCGGGAGTCATGATTCTACCTGCTGTTTCCGGCGGATAACCCATTAAAATTGAAGTTTTATCTCTGTCTTCCTTGGACAAAGAAGAAAGTAGTTTTTTAGCAACTTTGGCGGGGAGTTCATCCAGCAAGCGGGCTCGATCGTCCGGTTCCATCTGAGAAAAAAGTTCCACTGCCCGCTCTTCTCTGAACATAGAAATTAATGTCTGCTGCATACTGGTGTCAAGTAATTCAAAAACTTCCAAAGCCTTTTCTTTGTTAAGAAGGCGAAAAAGGACAATCCATTGTTCAGGGGGAATATCATCTATTAACTGAATGATATCGAGATTGTTAGCTTCATTGACACTTTCCTTTAAAGATTGTACGTTGTTGGTCTCTAAATATTGCATTACCTCTTCATAAAATGTCATTATGTCCAACCCCCTTGTTTTGTTAATTAAGCCTGAAAAGAAATAATAAAACAGCTCCGAGGAGCTGTTTAGCCACAGATAACTACTACCGGCGTGCCAAGCACCGGTTTAGTTTTACCCCTCGTCCAGGATTCGGCACTAAATGACGTAGGCCTTTAAAGCCAGCTACTTTAGGCAGGCCTTAATCCGACCATGCCTGTTCTACCCGTTGGCGTCTCTGGACATTTCCGGGCAGTAGCCTTTGTTCATTTAGGAGCCTCACCCAACAAGCTTCTATTCCTTTTAAGATAATCTAATTATATTAGATAAATTCCATACTGTCAATTAATCTATCCCTATAACACTTTAAATTATGCTGTATTTCTATAATTTTTGGAGAACAGTTAACAAATCCCTGAACCGGTTTCCATATAAAATATCACTGGGTTAAATGGAATAAAGGGCCTAATAATATAACTAAGCGTATACGCTGTCCCAAATACTTTTGTAGTCTTCGACGGAACCATCGTCAAGGCAGCATTCAATAATTGTTTTTCCCAGGTAAGAAAGATCAGGGGTTAAAAACCGGGCGACTTCTTGTTTGAAAAAATCTGTTAATATTTTTGCCCCGGCATCGTATCCTTCTTCACCTACAGCATTTTGCCTGTCCACCTGTAAAAGTCTTCTGGTAATATAAATACCTTCAACTTTTAAAGAAGTCAACGCATTACCCAGAAGTGGACAACGCGCAGGAGTTTTGTGTTCGGGTTTAAATGAAACTGTGCCCCGTCGGGCAAGGTATTCCCTGATTATCCACTGAGGCATAAAGCCTACTTTAAAGGCTCCTATATATTGGTTTGGTATAAGATTATACCTGGTTTCCGGTGTGTTCACCATCTGTTCTAATAAGAGGTTTGCTTGGCTTACCATTTTCCCTGTAGCAAAGGGCCAGTATGATCCCACGCCTTCGCCGGATATACCTTCGGTATGGATAATACTTGGATTGGCATGTCCACGGGGAGAAACAAGCCTCCAGAGCCAGGCGAGAGCCGGAGGAAGAATATGAAGCATGCCGATTATGCCATAAGTGGGATTTTCTCTGGTACAAGGTGGCGTCCTCACTCCGAAACTTCTTACATCAACCTCTACGGGTTCATCTACGGTATCGGGAACAAGTTTTCGCGGCATAATAACCCTGGGGTTGGGATTGGGGTTCCCCTCTTCATCACGGGTATGCTCCCAGATGAGGCAAGTTGCGCCCGGTACACCCTCAATATTTAAGAAGATGAGCGGTTCCTCGGGATGAATGCTAAGTTTTTCATGATAGGGATCGGTGCCGTAATGGTCAATATGATCGATTCTTAAAAACCAGCCATTTTCAGCATCTTTTATCACCAGTTTCTTGTTATCTTTCTGAAAAGAGGGATGGCATAAAGCCATGTCATCGGTAACAGGCTGCAGTTCAGATGTTTCTTTTAAATCCAAATAAATATGTTCGTCATTCATGATACCCCTGGCTAAAAGAATGCGGCCGTCAGGATCTCGATGGATAGGGCCAATCATCTCGCTTTTACCGCCACCACTAGCACCCTCATGCATTAAAACCAGGGTGTTGTCATAAGGAGTAATTATCTTTACTGAAGATGCGTGCGCAGTAATCCATCCTTCCTGTTCTCCAAAGTTAAGTAATACGCCGTAAACTCCTTTTTTAGCGCTGGGCCCGGGGTATAGATTATAGGAAAACACTTCATGTACATCATCCAAGCGGTTATGAACTACAACCTGCTTACCGTCAAAATGAGTTTGCCTAAAAGGCGGAACAAGATATATTACGGCTTTAGGGGTAAAGCCTTCCGGAATTTCTTCTGCCGGGACAAATCCTTGAAGATCAGCAAGGCCTCCGGCAAAAAAACCGGCATTTTCCGGCCCAATAAAAAGGGCGGGATAATGCAAATTTTTCCTTTTTCCACCGGCTAAAAACGGCATCACAATAAGATTCTGTTTTTTCAGCCACTCAAAGCTTAATTGTCTTATGGGTTCAAAATCCTCATTGTAGGTATTTTTATATGTAGGTTTATCAGTTTCTTTGTCATCTGCAATTACCATTGAATCAGGATCGCGCCTTCTCATGTATGTGTCAACGTAATTAACAGCGAGTCCGTTTTTGCATTTTGCCACTGTTGCTTCTACAATTTTTCCGTATCCGGGTATATTATATGATATCTCAAATAAGTCTTTCTCTTTTCCGCCCATTGCCAGTTCCATTATATGCTCACGGTTTTCCGGAATAGTTATTTTATTATTAGTGCTAAATATTTGTTTTAATTCTTCACTTAAATTCATCTTCTCTAAATACTTGTTTATCATTTTCTTTCCTCCCACTAGGCATCAAATATCAACAAATAATACTAACAAATACGGGTCTATAAGTCAATTAATATTTTGTTTTTAAGCTTTTTTAGCCTTTGCTGAAAATAGACTACAAAAAAGCAACCCCGCCATCTTCCTTGTGGCGGGGCTTATTTCTGGTGAGCCATCCAGGATTCGAACCTGGGACACCCTGATTAAAAGTCAGGTGCTCTGCCAACTGAGCTAATGGCCCTTATTATATTTACTCTTAATGCTGTTTATCACAATGAACATTTTAAACGCTATGTATTTTGAAGTCAAGTCCCGGGATTCCATTTTTTATTTATTATAACTTCAGAAAATTTCTTATAAATGATAATTTTAACTTTAAGCCTTTTTGCCTTTAACCTAATTATACTTCAATTTAACAGTTTTTTCTACTATAAAACATCAAGGAAATAACATATGTATGGCTATTCCAAATAAACAAGTTCATATTTTTCAGGAGGCAGTTCTCTCAAAAAAAGCGAAGGACGAGTTACAAAGGAACTTCCCTGGCGATAATCATTTGTATAGGTAAGCAGGTGCAGATAACGAGCTGCACGGGATGCAGCTACATAAAATAGTCTCCTTTCTTCTTCCAGGTTTACATTTCCCCATCCACTGGGAAAATGCCCCTCGTTAACAGCAAGAACAAATACAGCTTCCCATTCTTTGCCTTTAGCACTGTGAATAGTAGAAAGGGTTAGATAATCATTTTCCCCCTGTGCCCCCATTTCATCTTCAAAGAAAAGTGTTTCTTCCAAACTAAGAGCTTCCAGAAAAGTTTCCAAGTCTTCATATTTTTGGCTATAAGAAGCAAGCCTTTCCAAGCTGCGATATCGTTCTTCCCAACTATCGGGAAAATTCTGGCTTAACAGTTCATAATAACCGTTTTCCAGGATATGATAAATTATTTCAGTAATCTGATTTAGGTTCATAATAGCTGCAACAGTTTGTTTAATGGTTTCCCAACCCTTTTTACCCCGGGAAGGCGTTATTTTTCCGGAAACAATACCTTCTAATGGTGACGGGAAAGCTATTATTTGGGAAATCACCTGGTCAGTCGCTGATTTTCCCAACCCCGGGTGCAAGGGGACTACTCTACGCCAGGATGATTCATCATGGGGATTATATAATATTCTCATCCAGGCTAACATATCTTTAATATGCGCTTTTTGCATAAACTTTAGGCCGCCAAATGTGCGGTATGGAATTCGTCTTTTCAGTATTTCCATTTCCAGATCCTGAGTTAAATAAGAGCTGCGATACAAAACAGCAATGTCTTTTAAGCGAAGCCCCTGTTGGTAAAGTTCCTGAATTCTTTGGGTAACAAAAGCCGCTTCTTCGGTAACATCCTTGGCTTTAACCACCCATGGTTTTTCACTAGATGGTTTCAATGAAGTAAGTTTTTTGGGCAGTTGATTTTCATTAAGGGAAATAATTTCATTAATCATGTCCACTATTTCCGGACAACTACGATAATTTTCTTCCATTCTGATAATTTCACAATCGGGGTGCCGTTTGGGAAACTGCACAATATTAGCTATATCCGCAAAACGAAACGCATAAATAGATTGAGCATCATCACCTACCACGCAAACGTTGGTCTCTTCCACCATCACATCTATTATATTACCTTGAATTACATTTGTATCTTGAAATTCATCTACTAACACATGATGAAATTTTTGCTGGTAGATATCCCGGATTTCACCATTGTTTTTAAAAAGTTCTAACCATTTAATAAGAAGATCATCAAAATCAAAAGCATTAATTTCTTTTTTTCGTTGTTCGTAGTCTTCAGCCACTCTTTGTAATAACTCGGTATATTCTTGTAACCGGGGATAATAAATGTCAATTATTTCAGCCAGCCCTTTACCCGAATTGCGGGCCTGGCTGATAGCCTTACCGGCAAAACCTCTTTTGACAAAAAGTTTTTGTTCTTCTGCCGATAATCCTTTTTTAATTTCATCAAAACCTTTTTTCATTATAACGGAGCGATCGTCTTCATCTAAAATAGTAAAATGGCTGTTTCGTTCGAAAAAATGTGGGTGGGCTCTTAGTATGCGAGCGCCTATACTGTGAAAAGTTCCTCCCCAAAGATCCTGGGGGTAATAACCCAGAAGATGCTTCAACCTCATTTTCATTACCTCGGCTGCTTTATTGGTAAAAGTCACCAGGAGAATGTTTCCCGGAGGCACTCCACTTTTTATCAGGTGTGCAGTTCTATGTATAAGCGCGCGTGTTTTTCCCGAACCCGGCCCTGCCAAACCCATTATGGCTCGAGAATTGCTGGTGACAAAATTGTATTGGGATTTATTAAGTTCTTTTTGTAACCTAAGCAGCCAGGCATTATATTCTTCTTCATTTATACTGTAATCTATGTGGTATTTCCGATTCATTTATTACCTCTCGTAATTGATGTTAAATTAAGGCCTTTAAATTTAATATTTACAAGGTAAGGCCCGTAACCTTATTATATCTTGTAAAATTTACAACTGAAAAGCTCATACCCTATAAGAGAGATGATAACACCCCCGGCAGTAATTTGCAATAAATCCAATTATATAATAAAATGCTTTTTGAATATAAAAGAAATCTTTAGGAGGTAATCATGGTAAAAATAGCAGCTTTTAAAGGTATAAGATACAATCCGGAAAAAGTATCATTTAGCAATGTAATTACCCCCCCTTATGATGTCATAAGTTCCGAGGAACAAAATGAGTTATATCAAAGAAGCGACTATAACTTGATCCGTTTAGAATACGGTAGTGATTATGCTGAGGATAATGAGCAAAATAACCGATATACCAGGGCAGCACAAACTTTCTCGAAATGGTTGGAAAGCGACGTTCTTATTCAAGAAAATTCACCTGTTTATTACTGGTATGAGCAGCAATATAACTGGAAAGGAACAAATTATACCAGGGAAGGCCTCATCGCCACTCTCCGCGTTGAACCATATGAAAACGGGAATGTCCTCCCCCACGAAGAAACACTATCAAAACCCAAAGAGGATAGACTACAGCTACTTCAACACTGCCGGGCTAATTTTAGCCCTATATTCGGGTTATACCCCGATCCCCAACGAACAGTGGAAAATGAATGTGCCCCGGTTAAAGAAAAACAACCTATTATTGATTTTACGGATCAGGATAATCAAAGTCACCGGATTTGGATTATTGACGACGCCCATATGCATCAGAGATTGGAAGAAATATTTGAATCATGGCCCGTTTTCCTCGCTGATGGACACCATCGATATGAAACAGCCCTTTATTTTTCGCAAATAATGGGATCTAATGCGCCGGATGGTTACCATCACGTTTTAATATTTTTATTTAATTTCTATAGCCCCGGCTTGTTAATTTTGCCCACTCACCGCGCTATAAAAGGATTAGACAATTTTAACACCCATGATTTTTTATCCCAACTTGAAAAATATTTTACTGTCGTAAATTACAGCCCTTCTCAAAAAGAATATTTACCCGACTTTATAAAAGAAATCAGGGGAAAAAGCCATGATCACTATATAATTGGACTGTGTATTTCCGGGTATTTCTATCAACTACATCTTAATAATCAAGAAGAAGAAGCAAGGCATGATGTAGATATTCTCCAAAAATATGTTTTGGAAAATACTTTAAAGATAACGGCCGATGAACTGCGCGAAGGCGAACTAATTTTATATACTCGCAGTGAAGAAGAAGCTCTGAGGCTTGTAAATGAGGGAGAGGCGCAGGCATCCTTTTTCTTAAACCCGTCCTCAATTAAGCAGGTAATGGCCTCTGCTCAAGAAGGGCAAAGATTGCCACAAAAATCAACATATTTCTATCCGAAATTGGTCAGCGGCTTACTTCTAAATATATTAGATTGATTTATTTTTCTATTTTAAAATTTTATTTATTGCAAAACACGCCAGTAATGTTTTTGGGCTTCTTTCACTTCACTCACCCTTCGACCGGCCATTTCTCCGGTATAGCTATCACCATTTTCATTGGGAACGGGCAAGTTCCATCTACCCAGGGCATTCATCGCTTGCAACATAACTTCTGCCTGCCCTTCCAGGTGATAGCCTCCTTCCAGGCAAGATAAAAAGCGCCCCTGAGCATATTCATCAGCTATTTCACCTAACATGGAAGCCATTTCATAGTAACCTCTAAAGGTTAATTTCATACTGGCCAGCGGGTCCAGATGGTAGGCATCCTGCCCGGCTGAAAGCATTAAAATTTGAGGTTGAAATTCTTGCATCACGGGTATAAGTATTTCTTTGAAGACTCTTAAGTAGTCACTGTCGCCGCATCCCGGAGGTAAAGGTACGTTTATGGTATAACCTTCGCCTTCACCACGGCCTGTTTCCTTTATGCCTCCTGTACCGGGAAAGTTTGGGCTCTGATGTACAGAGAAGAAAAGCACTTCTTTGTCCGCTGCAAATTCATGCTGGGTACCGTTGCCATGATGCACATCCCAGTCTACTATGGCAATTCTGTTTAAACCGTATTTTTTTTGAGCTACTCTGGCTGCAATAGCAATATTGTTAAAAATACAAAAACCCATAGCTCGGCTTTTTTCTGCGTGATGCCCCGGAGGTCGATTAAGGCAAATCACCCTACGGAAGCGGCCTTCCATAACTTCCTCCAATCCTTTTACTGCTCCGCCTGCTGATAACAAAGCTACCTCATAAGATTCCGGAACAATATATGTATCCATATCCAAACCGGAAACATTCTGTTTACAAGCTTTTTCTACAGATTCTATATAACCCTTTTCATGTACCAGGGAAATAGTATTAATATCTGCCGGTTCCGGTTGTATCACGGTATAATTATTTTTTAAATTAACACTATCAATCTTCCTCCAAATGTGATCAAGCCTTTCTTTTCTTTCCGGATGATGAGGATCAGTATGAATTAAATAATCGGGATGATAAACTATCCCTAATACTTCATGCTCACTGTTCATAAGTTCTCCTCCTTCCTTCTAATTAAATTTTTTGATTAAGCTAGTTATCTCCACCTTCTACAATTTTTTTTAGCCTTCTCCAAAGAAAAGGGCTGTGCTTATGCAGGGGTTGGGGATTTCCCTTACCGTTTACAAAAGCATGCTCACTGCTTCCATTGGCTAAAAGTAAGCTTTCTCGATATACCCGGTAGACAAACAATATTCTCAATTCCTGCAATGAATTAACTTCCGTTATAATTTTTAGTTCATCATCGTAGTAAGCGGGTTTTTTGTATTCGCAGTGCACTTTGATTACCGGCAAATAGATTTCGTTTTTTTCAAACTCTGAATATGGGATGCCCATAGCTCGAAAGAGTTCCGAGCGGCCTATTTCAAACCATATCAGGTAATTTGCGTAATAAACAATTCCCATCTGGTCAGTATCTTTATAGAGAACCCTTACGTGGGATTCATTTATGGCCAATTTATTTTCACTCCCATATTTTTCAATTGTATATGCCTATCCGTCAAAATTCGCCTTCGGTGAAAATTTCTTGCACCTCAATCCCATCCGGGCCGACTAATTTTTCAAGCTTTTTCCAAAACTTTTTATCATCACGCCCCCAGAACTTCTCGGGTAAAATCATGATTTTATTTTGTTTTTTCAGCATTAGGTATACAGGAATTTCGCCATCACCATTTTTATTAAATAATATATTACGTAGCTCAATCAAGCAGGAAATATCCTCCTCATTTTCCAAGTGAAGATTAATAAATAATTGTTTAGATTTTATAGGTAAGGGAGTCACCTCGTCACCGATAATTTTAACTTCTTTTTTATTATCATCTTCAACCTTAACATCAGTTTTTCCCTTAATAACAACAAGTTTGTCTTCATGAAGTAATTCTTTTTTATCTTCGTATAATTTACTGAATACAACCACTTCTACTGTGCCTGTTAAGTCTTCTAAAGTGGCAAATGCCATAGGCCTGCCTTTTTTGGTATAGATAACTTTTACTTTATTTAATATACCACCGACAGCTATCTTTTGTTCTTTTCGTAAATCTGCTAATTCAGCACAGCGGACCAGGTTCGGAATATTCTCCAGGATCGGACGGTAATGATCTAAAGGATGGCCTGAGATATATAACCCAAGCACTTCTTTTTCCTTAGACAGCTTTTCTTTAAATGAAAAATCGGGAACATCTGCAAAACGATCTTTTACGTGCTGCTCCTTTTCTTCTTCACTAAACAAAGAGAGCATGGAAATTTGCCCGTTTAAGCGATCTCTTTGCATAGCTTGCCCCTCTAAAATAGCTTCGTCCATACCGGCCAATAGTCGAGCACGATTCTGATGAATGGAATCAAATGCTCCGGCTTTAATCAAGCTTTCAATAACCTTTTTATTGCTTGTTCTGAGATCAACTCTTGCACAAAAATCTGTTAGAGATAAAAAAGGCTTTTCTTGCCGCATTTCCATAATATTCTCGATAGCGCCGATACCCACATTTTTAATTGCAGCCAGACCAAAGCGTATCTGCTGGCTACCTCTCACAGTAAAATTAATTTCACTTTCATTTATGTCCGGAGGCAAGACTTGTATTTCTTGACGATCACAGTCGGATATATATAAAGCTACTTTATCGGTAGTTGACATATGAGAAGTTAAAAGCGCTGCCATAAACTCCACTGTATAATTAGCTTTTAAAAAAGCAGTTTGATATGCAATCATTGCATAAGCAGCAGCATGAGATTTGTTAAATCCATAGGAAGCAAATTTTTCAATTAGATCGTAAATATATTTGCCGAGTTTTTCCGTATAACCTTTATCTTTACAACCTTTAATAAAGATTTCCCTTTGTTCATCTATCATTTCTTTTTCTTTTTTCCCAATTGCTTTCCGTAACAAGTCGGCTTGCCCCAGTGAAAATCCGGCGATTTCGGCAGCAATCTGCATAATTTGTTCCTGATAAACCATGACTCCATATGTTTCTTTTAAAATATTTTCCAGAGAAGGGTGAGGATAATCAACCGGTTCAATATTATGTTTACTGTTTACGAATACAGGAATCTGCTCCATAGGGCCCGGACGATAAAGGGCCACCACCGCTATTATATCTTCAAACTTATTTGGTTTTAGATCTCGTAATACGTTTTTCATACCGGCACTTTCCAGCTGAAAAACACCGTCTGTTTCTCCACGGGAAAGGAATTCATAGGTAAATTCATCTTTTAAAGAAATATTGTCAATATCTATCCGGTAATTATGCCTTTCATGTACATTTTCCAGGGTTTTTTCAATGATACTTAGAGTTCTTAAGCCTAAAAAGTCCATCTTTAATAGTCCAAGATCCTCAAGTTTTTTCATGGGGAATTGGGTGATAACATTACCATCATTAGCTCTTTGTAAAGGCACATATTTTACCAGTGAATCATTTGCAATGACAACTCCTGCGGCATGAGTAGAAACATGTCGGGGTAATCCTTCCAAAGAGCGGGATATATCCAATAATCTCTTATACTCTTCATTTTGATAGTATTCATGCAGTTCATTGCTCTGTTCCAACGCTTTTTCAATATTGATTTTAGGTTCATTGGGAATAAGTTTGGCTATGCGGTCCACTACATTGTAAGGTATATCAAGAGCTCTGCCTACATCTCTTACTACCGAACGCGCTGCCATTGTTCCAAAAGTAATGATCTGTGCTACTCTATCTTCACCATATTTGTTTACCACGTAATCAATTACTTCTTCGCGCCTTTCGTCGCATATATCTATATCAATATCCGGCATATTTATCCTTTCGGGGTTAAGAAACCTTTCAAAAAGAAGTCCATATTTTAAAGGATCAATATTGGTGATTTGCAGGCAATAAGCTACCAGGCTACCGGCTGCTGATCCCCTGCCGGGGCCTACCATAATGCCCTTTTCCCTTGCATAGCGCACAAAATCCCACACTATCAAAAAATAACTACAGTAACCCATCTGTTTAATCACTGTTAATTCATAATTGAGCCTTTCGTTAACAACCGCATTTACGTTATCGTAACGCTGATAAAGCCCCTCCATGCAAATTTGCCTTAGGTACTCTTCTTCTGTTGTATCAGAAGGCAAAGCATAATCAGGCAAGTGTGTTTGTTCAAAATCAAAATCTAATTGGCATTCTTCGGCAATTTTCAAGCTATTTTCTAAAGCACCGGGATATTCAGAAAATAATTCAGCCATCTCTTCAGGGCTCTTTAAGTAAAACTCTTGAGATTTAAAACTCATCCGATTTTCGTCATTGATCGATTTGCCTGTTTGAATACATAGGAGTAGATCATGCGCCATAGCATCATCTTTACAGAGATAATGCACGTCATTGCTAGCTACCAGAGGAATTCCTGTTCTCTTTGAAATTTGCAGTAGGCCTTCATTTATTTTTTCTTGCTCGGGAAGATTATGATTCTGAAGTTCAAGATAAAAATGGTTTTCTCCAAAAATAGAGCTATAATAATTGGCCAATTCCTCGGCTTTTTCCATATTTTCCTGAAAAACAAGGTGGGGTATTTCTCCGGCTATGCAAGCACTTAAAGCGGTTAATCCTTCCGCATGTTTTTCCAATAGTTCCCTGTCTACACGGGGTTTGTAATAAAAACCTTCCAGGTACCCTTTGGTGACAATATTCATCAGGTTACGATAACCTTCTTCATCCCTTGCCAACAATACCAGGTGATGCTGGAAAGAATCATAAGAAGGTTCTTTATCAAAACGTGACCTGGGAGCTACATAAACTTCACAGCCGATTATAGGTTTTATTCCGGCTTTTGTAGCCTTCTGGTAAAAATCAATAACGCCGTACATAGAACCATGATCAGTCAAAGCAATTGCCGGCATTGACATTTCTTTAGTTCGGGAAATTAAATTTTCAACACGTGCAGCCCCATCTAATAAACTAAATTCCGAATGCACGTGTAAATGGACGAAAGAATACATCACTTGTTCACCTTTTTTAAATTGAATTTTTATTTCTAAAGCTTCTATTTTGCTATAAACTTTTCCTTTAAAATTTACCTTAATTAATTTTAGCACACTTAAATATATAACTTCCAAAATAGTTTAATTTTCGATAGAATGTAAATAAAGGAGTTATTATGATATTGTCTGGAAAAACAAAATTAAATAATAATAATTAATAAAAAGGAAATTATTTATGAACAATATATCAAAAGAACAATGGAGTTACGCATTTAAATTTTGGATTGCTGCATTAGCTGTAGCATTTGGTGCCTGGATAATTTATGAACTTATTCCTTTTATAGCTTTATTATTAATTGCTTTTTTAGTTGTATATTCAATTTTGCCATTGGTTCAATATCTGGCTACTAAAAAGGTACCCTATTTTGTATCTACAATTATAGCTTTTATATTAATAATATTCATTATTGCCTTCCTGGTCTACTTACTTATACCCGGCCTGATAGAAGAATTAAGATATATGGGAACTTACCTGGTTCAAGACTTTATCCCTTTTATTAACGAAATGAACATCCAACTGGAACAGTTGGATACAAGATTCGATCTTCCTTTAAGTCAAAATATTACAGATTTTTTCTTTTCACTTATTGATCAAATACCCCAATATACCCAAAACATATTGGAAAATATTACTGAGTTTACGGCAAGCCTTTTATCAGGCATTTGGGCAGTTATAGCGGGAATATTTGTTATCTTTTTCATGCTGATTTATGCTGAGAGGATAAGGAACCAGCTTGTATATGTATTTCCGCAAATTTACCATGAAAGAATATATTATATCTTTAAAACTATAAATCAAAAGGTCGGCGCTTATATTAGGGGAACTTTAGTAAAATGCTTCATTGTAGGATTACTGACCGGGATTGCTTTGGCGATTGTAGATCTACCTTTTGCCATTGTCCTCGGCTTCCTGGCCGGCATTTTAAACATTATACTATACATTGGCCCTGTTGTGGCCGCTGTGCCGGCTGTTTTATTGGGGTTTGCTCCCGACACTCCGCATTTTTTGCTCATCATCTTTATTTATATACTCGTGCAGATAATTGATGGAGTTATCTTTACTCCTTTTCTCTTAGGTCAAGCGGTAGATTTAAATCCCCTTACTATAATACTTGCTGTTCTTATCGGTGCACAACTTGCCGGTATAGTCGGTATAATTGTGATTATTCCCCTTGTTGCCGTTGGCAAAGTATTGTTTTATCATTATTATGTGGAAAAACTTTATGCAGAAACGCCCCAAGCAGCCGATGACAACTCTAACGAATAATACCTTCCATAATATGGCAAGCAATATGGCTAAACCATGCCGGGGAAATTATTCTGTCGGAGAGCCTCAAAAAGGACTACGGCTACTGTATTTGAAAGGTTGAGAGAGCGTTCTATGGAAGTAGACATGGGCAGGCGGTAAACTTCATTTGACTTAGACAGAATATTATCGGGCAACCCGCTTGTTTCACTACCAAATATTAAAAAGTCATCGCTTTGGAATTCTACTTCTGTATATAATCTTTTCCCTTTGGTGGAAAATAATATACAACGTTTTTCTTTGTATTTATTTATAAAATCGCCCCAACTGTCGTGAACATAATAATCTAACAAATTCCAATAATCCAACCCCGCTCTCCGCAAATACTTATCATCAAGGGAAAAGCCCATGGGTTTTATTAGATGTAACCTGGAATTGGTTAAAACACAAGTGCGAGCAACATTGCCCGTATTCTGAGGTATTTCCGGCTCTACAAGCACAACGCTCATCATTATATATCCACCATAAAAATTATCATGTTTTTAATTTTAGGAACAGCTTCCCTGGCAATCTGAATCTCCGGAAGAAGTATCTTCTTTTTCACCCTCTCCTCCATACCTTTTTGATTTAAATAATTCATTATTAAAGCGTAATTTTTCTTGCACCAGATAATTGAAAGTGCCTTCGGGGAAGGTGCCGTCATCATTACGTTCTCCAGGAGGCATATCCGTCAATAACTCGATTACATCATCAACCGTTTCGGCAAGATAAACAGAAAAATTTCCTGATTTAACCGCATCAACAACTTCTTGTTCTAAAACTAAATTATCCCGGTTTGATTGAGGTATAATTACCCCATGTTCTCCGTTTAACCCCTTGCTTTTACATGCTCGGTAGAATCCCTCAATTTTTTTATTAACTCCTCCTACCGGTTGTATTTCACCTTTTTGGTTAATTGAGCCAGTTATCGCAATTCCCTGTTTCAAAGGTGTGTCCGTAAAACTGGACAAAATAGCCATTAATTCTGCAACCGTGGCACTATCTCCTTCTATACCGGCGTAGCTCTGTTCAAAACATACACTTGCCGAGAGGGTAAGTGGTTCTTTCTGGGCATAACGCTCTCCAATAAATCCGCTTAAAATTAAAACACCTTTGTTATGAATATTTCCGCTGAGCCTGCTTTCCCTTTCAATATCCACTATTCCCCGCCTACCAAGAAAAGTAGATGCAGTAATCCGGTTTGGGCGTCCAAACTGATAATCTCCCGAGTCTATTACCGACAAACCGTTTATTTGGCCCACCATCTCTCCATCCAGCTGGAGTAAAATCTGGTTATTTTCAACCATTTCCTGAAGCTTATCTTCATACTTGCCGGAACGGTATTTTTTTTCCTCAATTGCTTTGTCTACATCTACAGAAGTAATCAATTCCTTATTATCTAAGGCAGCCCAAGCATCTGCTTCATAAAGCACCTCTACAATATCATTGAAACGTGTACTCATTTTTTCTCTGTGTTCGGCCAGCCTGGAACCATAGTCGCAAATACGCGCTACCGCTGAACGATCAAAATGTTTGATGTTTTCCTTGCGGCAGTGAGTGGAAATGAAGCTGGCCATTTTAGACATATTAAGGTTTTCACGCTTCATTTCCACGTCAAAATCTGCTTTAACTTTGAATAATTTACGGAAATCCTCGTCATAATAATAAAGAAGTTGATAAAACAATGGACTGCCGATCATCACTACCTTTATATCCAGGGATATAGGTTCCGGCCTTAGAGTAGACATAGCAACTAACCCGTAATGTTCAGCTATATTTTCAATTCGTACCTCTTTAGTTTTTAAAACCCTTTTTAACGCTTCCCAGGATTGTAGGCTGGTTAAAAGATCACGGGCCTGCAGAATTAAATAACCTCCGTTAGCTTGATGAAATGCTCCACCTTTAATCATGGTAAAGTCAGTAACTACCGTTCCCATCCGATTTTCATGTTCTATTCTGCCAAGCAAGTTGTAATAAGAAGGATTATGTTCCACTATTACCGGAGCCCCTTTAGTCTTAGAATTGTCAGTCAATACATTTACGCGGTAATGAGACTCTATATTTTCTTTGCTTTGTTTGTTCATCCAGGCCAATGGATTCTGTTGCTGTTCATCATCGTCCCCTCTAAAACTGTCTATATTTTTTAAAATATCTTGTTGGTAGTTATCGAGATATTCAATAATTTTGGGAAAGTCACTATATTTGTCCTTTAGTTTTTCAAACAAATGCCCTATTGCTATTAAGGCTATGCGGGTATCCATCTGATGTATTTTTTCTTTTAATTCCTGTTCTACTGCTTGTATCTTTCGCAGTATTTCCATAGCTTTTATCTGGACTTCATTTGATTTTCTTTCCAGCTCTTCTTTTAATTGTGGATCCAGTTTTTCGTATTCTTCTTCACTCACCTGATTGCCATCTACTATGGGAATAGTTATAAAACCGGAGCTTGTTCTCTTTAAAACAAAGCCTTTTTCCGAAGCTATGCGATTTAATTCATCCATTAAGGCTGACTTTCTTTCTTGAAATTCCTGCACATACTCTGTCTTTTTCTTTTCATAATCTTCACTGTCAAATGCATTCGGAATAGCTTCTTTAAGTTCTTCTAAAAAATTTTCCATTTCATCGGCAAAAGCTATCCCTTTACCGGGAGGGAGACTAAGAGCCAAGGGTTCTCCGGGGTTTTTAAAATTATAAACATACAGCCAGTCATTCGGAACATCCTCCTGTGAGGCAATATTCTCAATTAAAGAACGAGCATAGCTGTTTCTTCCCGTGCCCGTGAGGCCGGATATAAAAATATTATATCCATGCTTTTTAATTCTTAAACCAAAATCCATGGCTTTAACGGCTCTTTCCTGTCCGATTATATCTTCTATGGAAGGTACGTTTTCAGTAGTTTCAAATTCGAAATCTTTGGGATCACATTGCAGGGTTACTTCTTCCGAGGTTAATTTAGTCCAGCTCATATTTTTACTCCTTTCTTTAAAATTTTGTGTTTTTCATTATTCTACAATTTCCCTAATTATCCTTTAAGAAATTTCTGCTGAACACAAATTATGCAAAAAACATTCTTTACAGCGAGGACGCCTAGCGTAGCACAAGCTCCTCCCATGAGCAATTAGACGGTGATGGGTTGGCGCCCATAATTCCCGAGGTATAATCTGCATCAATTCCTTTTCCACTTCTTCCGTTTTATTTCCTACCGCCCACCCCAAACGTTTGGAAACTCTATAAACATGCGTGTCAACTGCTATTGCCGGCTTATTAAAGGCAGTGCTTATAAGCACATTAGCTGTTTTTCTACCCACTCCGGGTAATGAGATCAGGTGTTCCCAGTTATCAGGAACTTGTCCATCATAAAAATCTACCAATACACGCGCCACCTTAACCAAATTACGGCTTTTGCTTTTAGCTAATCCGCACCTTTTTATGAGTTTTTCAATATCTTCAGAAGAAGCTTGAGCCATCTCTTGCGTACTGCCATAGCAGGCAAATAAATCCGGTGTAACTGTGTTAACCTGTTCATCGGTGCTCCGGGCAGAGAGCATCACTGCCACCAGTAGTTGGAAGACGTTCTCATATCGCAGAGACGTAGAGGCATGAGGATAATAAACTTCTAATAGGCTTAATACCTCTTTTATATTTTTTGCATTATTCATCTCATTTTTACCCAATAATTTTGAAGAAAGTTCTCAAAAACCACTTATTAAGGTTTTGCTATAATTCCTCTTTGTATAAAATCCTCTATATCTTGTAGAGAAAATCCTACTTCATTCAAAACTTCTTTTGTGTGTTCACCCAATTTAGGAGGAGGCAGATTCAGCCTGCCAAAATCGGAGGAAAATTTAAGTGGATATCCTACCTGCTTTGCAGATGTGCCATCAGGACGGCTTACTTCGATAAAGAAGTTCCTTTTTTCTAAATGAGGGTGTTCGCTGGCTTCTGATATGTCCAAAACCGGCTCGCAACAAAAATCTTCATTCAAAATAAGTTTCACCCATTCATCTCGGGATTTTTGCCGGAAAAATTCATTCACTTCTTCTATTAGTGCCGCCTGCTCCTCAAGGTTGAATTGTTTTTCCGCCCATTCGCCCTTGCCTGCAAAGCGACAAAAATTTTGCCAAAAAACAGGCTCCAGCGCTCCCAGAGAAAGGTACTTTCCATCAGAAGTTTGATAAATATTATAGCAAGCATATTCTCCGGTTATTTCCCCCTTATTCACGCGCGGCGTTTCTGCGCCCGCAAAATAATAAGATGCGGCATAAGAGAGCCATGGCATTAAACCGTCTGCCATAGAAACATCTATATATTGTCCCTTACCGGTACGACTTCGACTAAATAAGGCCATCATAATTCCGGCAAGCGACATTAAGGAACCTCCGCCAATATCAGCAACCTGTAAAGGAGGTACTCCCGGCGGTTTTTGTTTATTGTCCCGATTTAATTCCAACAACCCGGTTAGCGAAGCATAATTTAAATCGTGGCCGGCCCTATATGCATAAGGCCCGTCTTGGCCATATCCTGAAAGGGAAGCGTAAATAATAGCAGGATTTATTTGCGAAATAACATCATAGCTTAGCCCCAAGCGCTGCATAACCCCTGGGCGGAATCCTTCCAAAATTACATCACTATTTGCCGCCACCTCCTTAAATATTTGTGCGCCTTCAGGAGATTTCAAATCTATGGCCAGGCTTTTTTTATTACGGTTTAACTGCCAAAAAAAAGAACTATCAGCATCAATAGCAGGTCCGAAATACCTGGTAGGGTCTCCCGTCCAGGGGTCTTCCAGTTTAATGACTTCTGCCCCGTAATCAGCCATTATCAATGTGCAAACCGGACCGGGAAGAAGACGGGTAAGATCCATAACTTTAATCCCTTCTAAAATTTGCATAATGATTAATCCTCCCTATGCGTATAATGCGGCAACAGCTGAGGAGAAGTAATACCACTTTTTACACCTGTTTCATTTAATTGTTTATTGTAGGTATCTACATGTTCTAAACTTAATATTTGGGCAGCTTTAATATTTTTGCTTTTTCCGGCGGCATGACGGCCCGCCCTACGTCCGAATACAAGGATGTCAAGTAAAGAATTACCCATGAGGCGGTTACGACCGTGGATTCCCCCGGCATTTTCACCGGCAACATAAAGGTTGTTAACGCTGCTGCAACCGTTTTCATCGATCAGCAACCCTCCGTTTTGGTAATGCAGGGTCGGGTAAATAAGTATCGGATCCTTTCGGATATCTATATCAAAGCGTTGAAACTGTCTTAACATAGCCGGCAGCTGTTTTTCTATAGCACCTTCTCCCTGAATCAGTTCAATTAAAGGTGAATCCAGCCAAACTCCCGGAATACCTGTAGGGGTGGTAATACCCAATTTTCTCTCTCGACATTCACGAATAATTGCCGAGGAAGCTACATCCCTTGTTTCCAGACTGTATGCAAACTGTTCTCCTTTAATATTAAGGAACATGGCCCCTAAACCACGCACTTTTTCTGTTACCAAAAGCCCTAAAAGTTGTGGCGGGTAAGCTGCCCCGGTGGGATGGTATTGAATAGTATCCATAAAAGCCAGGTGGGCACCGGCCCGATATCCCATAACCAGGCCGTCTCCGGTAGCTCCATAATGATTGGTAGTAGGAAAACTTTGAAAATGCAGCCTGCCTGACCCTCCGGTTGTCAAGATAACAGTTTTTGCCCTCACCACTAGTAATTCCTCTGTTTCCAAGTTATAGAGCACTGCTCCGGCTGCATTACCTTCATCATCCATTAGTAGTTCTACCGCCGGGTTAAATTCCAAAATTTCAATTCCCCGGTTAAAAACCTCTTCCCGGAGAGTGCGCATTATTTCCGCGCCGGTGTAATCCAGCGCCGCGTGCATTCTTTTGCGGGAAGTGCCGCCTCCGTGATTGGTAATCATAGTTCCGTCCGGATATTTATCAAACATAGCCCCCATTTCTTCAAGCCATTTTATAGTAAGGGGCGCATCCGTTACTAAAGCTTTAACCAATGCGGGCAAATTACTAAAACCACCGCCGCCGAGCACATCCAAATAATGAATAGTCGGAGAATCATTGGAATTATCCGCAGCCTGTATGCCACCCTGGGCCATCATAGTATTCGCATCACCAAAGCGCAGCTTGGTGGTGAGCAGTACTTTTACTCCCTCATTATGTGCCTCCAAAGCAGCTGCTGCTCCGGCTCCTCCACCTCCCACTACCAGAACATCTACATCATAGTGGAAATTATTTAGGTCCGGCCTATAGTGCGTCAAAAAACTTTCTGCTTCTAACAAAGCAGCAAGTTCTAGCGGCACTCTATCTCCTTTATTTACCCCACATCTTAATGGCTGAAAACCTTCTTCAATGTAATCGGGATGATAATTATTTAATACTTCCGTTTTTTCTTCCGGTGTCATGCGAGGAAAAGGATTATCAACTCGTGAAGGTCGTGTTTCCTCTACTTTTTTTATTAATTCCCTCATTTCAGGGGTGTAGGCCATATGTATTTCCTCCTCTGAAACTTTGTTGGATTTACAAGCTATTCTATATCTCTGCTGTTGTAAAGGTCTTCAATTTTTTCAGTCTCTGCGTTCATAAGTTCCTCTAATTCTTTATCGAATTTGCCATCTTCTATTTCTTGCACTCTTTCCCGCAGATGAGGTGAAGGCGGCAAAATATGTTTGCCATATAATCTACGCGCCAGTATGGCGGCATTATAATGTACAATATTGACCGGGCAGCGCGAAACACAAAGTCCACACATCAAACAATCAAATGATTCATGAGCAGCTTTTTCGAAGTCTCCGCGCTGCAAATAAGCAATATACTGCATCACATTAAGATCCTGTGGACAAACTTTAGTACACGAATTACACCCCAAACAACGAAAAACTTCCGGGTAAAGAGTCATCAGTGTTGCCGTGGAAGGGTTGATATCTTCCAGATCATAATAAGCCTTACGTCCCGGGAAAAAAGGTATTTGAGCCAGGTACATCTCCGGCTCAACTTTAGTTTGGCATGCCAGCCCTACTTTCAATTCATAATCTCCACCGATGCGGTAAACAGTAGCGCAAGCACCACAAAAGCCCGCCCGGCAACCACAGCCTCGTTTTAATTGATAACCTGCATACTCCATTGCATCCATAATTGTCAATGCTTCGGGAACAGCGTATTTTTTACCCATTATGTAGATATTTACTTTCGAATTATTACTCACCATAAACCTCCTCCTATTAACTTCTGTGGTAGTTCGAGAATAATTCTGCCCCAAATCAGCATGCAATACTTTCTTTTACTGATCAAATTCCTCAATATCTTTCAGGCCGGTTATATTTGCGGGTTCATTTCGCTAAATTTGAGCCGCGTTGATCAAAGTTTACACGCGTTTATATTTGTTGGCTCCAATCTCATAAAGATCCCTTCCTTGCGCATCATTAACTACCGTTACCGGAAAATTTTTTACTTCCAGGAGATGAATTGCTTCCGGCCCCAGCTCGGGATAAGCTACAACCTCGAATTTTGTTATTCTTTGCGAAAGCAAAGCGCCCGCTCCACCCACTGCTGCAAAATATACTCCTTGATACTTTTTTAAAGCATCTTTAACTGCTTGATTGCGTGAACCTTTACCTATACACCCTTTCATCCCTGCAGCTAACATCTGGGGAGTATAAGCATCCATGCGCCCGCTGGTAGTAGGCCCTGCTGATCCGATTACCTGCCCTGGCTTCGGCGGAGTTGGTCCTACATAATAAATAACCTGGCCAGTTAAATCTAATGGAAGCTCTTCCCCATTTTCCATCAACTCTATTAGTTTTTTATGAGCTGCATCTCTTGCAGTATAAATAATTCCATTAATATAAACATTATCACCGGCTTCCAGAGATAAAACACCATCGTCACTCAGGGGAGTTTGCAGATGTTTAAAATCCATATTTATTACACCTCCCACTTTAATACATTTTTATATTACTATTTCACCATGCCTACTGGCATGACAATTAATATTCACTGCTACCGGCAGGCTGGCTATATGACACGGATAGGTCTCTATGTGCACAGCAAGAGCGGTAATCCTACCACCAAACCCCTGCGGCCCGATACCTAAATCATTTACTTTTTGCAGAATTTCTTTTTCCATTTCGGCATAATAATTGTCGGGGTTTTCATGGCCAAGCGGGCGGATTAAAGCCTTTTTGGCCAGATAAGCAACCTTTTCCAGGGTTCCCCCTAAGCCTATTCCAACTACAATAGGTGGGCAGGGGTTTGGGCCGGCTTTATTCACATGATCCACTACGAAATCAACTACTCCTTCATATCCGTCAGAAGGTTTGAGGATTTGGACGGTACTCATGTTTTCGCTTCCCCCTCCTTTGGGGGCAAAAGCAATCTTAACTTGATCTCCGGCAACCATTTCTAAATTAATTACTGCCGGAGTATTATCACCTGTATTAACTCTCTGGAGGGGATCTTCCACTATAGATTTTCGAAGGTAGCCTTCCGCATAGCCACGTCTTACCCCTTCATTAATTGCTTCATCTAATGTGCCTCCGGTTAAGATAGCTTCCTGTCCCCACTCCACAAAAAAAACAGCAAAACCGGTATCCTGGCAAAGAGGAATGTCACTATTCCGGGCTATTTGAATATTTTCCTCAAGCTGCTTGAGCACAGCTTTACCGGTAGGTGATTCTTCCTTATCTACCGATTCCGCAATAGCTTTACTAACATCTTCTCCCAGGTATCGATTGGCATCCTGACACATCATTGCTACTTTTTCTGATATTACCTCGGCATTAATTTCTCGCACGCATCAACACCTCCTGCCTCAAAATCCAGAAGCGCATCATAATTTCTGGCCCTATACCTTTAAACATAATAGGGATTTTTTTGTTATTCAATTTAACATTATTGATAAAAAGCACTGCTTAATCTTCTTCCAATTTATGTTTTAAAATTTCATTGACTACCTGAGGATTAGCTTTTCCGGAAGTAGCTTTCATTACCTGTCCTACAAGAAATCCCATGGCTTTTTTCTTTCCCTCCCGATAATCATTAACTGATGAAGGGTTATCTGCCATGACCCTGTTTACTATTTCTGCCAGTTCATCCTCATTGCTGATCTGCTCCATACCTTCTTCCTCTACTACCTCCCTGGGGCTGGTACCGGAATCAAAACTTTTTTCTAA
>SL_8KL_010_SEDDRAFT_10000031_pt1 | contig 95627 bp, 79 predicted proteins | sample SodLakKL_010_SED_4_FD_11160 | JGI IMG/M metagenome (IMG submission 11160)
GGAACTCCTGCGGTAATGACGACTAATTCTCCCGGTTGAATACGATTTTCCTTTAATGCCCCCATAACCGAAAGATTGATAATGTCATCCGTACCTTCCAGTTCATCCATTAACATACTGTATACACCCCAGCTGAGACTTAATTGTCTTTTAACGTACTCATTGGTTGTGGCCGCGATTATGTTTGGACCGGGTCTGAACTTCGAGACCATTCGGGCGGTATGTCCTGAGGATGTGGCGGTAATAATGGCGGATGCCCCAAGATCCATAGCTGTAGTACAGGTCGCATAGCTGATGGCATCGGTTACGGAAGGCGACTCTTCCGACCCTCTTTCTTTGAGTTTTTTTCCGTAATTAATTGACTCTTCCGTTCGAATGGCAATATTGGACATGGTTTGAACCGCTTCTTCCGGATATTTTCCCGCAGCGGTTTCTCCCGATAACATAATAGCGTCACTGCCGTCGAATATGGCATTGGAAACATCGGTCACTTCCGCCCGGGTGGGTCTTGGATTTCGAATCATAGAGTCCAGCATTTGGGTTGCTGTAATTACCGGTTTTCCCACGGCATTGCATCTTGCAATCATATCTTTTTGAATCAAAGCGATCTCTTCCGTGGGAACTTCTACTCCAAGATCTCCTCTGGCCACCATAATACCGTCAGAGACTTCAATGATCTCGTCTAGATTGTCTACCCCTTCCTGGTTTTCAATCTTCGGGATGATCTGGATCGTTTCTCCGCCGTTTTCTTCAAGTATTCTTTTAATTTCCAATACGTCATTAGCTTTTCGAACAAAGGAGGCGGCAATAAAGTCCACACCCATTTTTATCCCGAATTTGATATCATTAATATCTTTTTCCGTAAGGGATGGTAAATTGGTTTTTACCCCGGGAAGATTCACCCCTTTATGGTCTTTGATTTCTCCCTGATTCTCCACGGTGCATTGAATATCCGTATCATTTAAAAATCCGTCGACATTCAGGGATACTAAACCGTCATCGATCAGAATTTTATCTCCGATTTTCAGATCTCCCACAATTCCATCATAGGAAACCGAAGCCATCGTCTGGTCTCCCAGGACATCCCGGGTGGTAATGATATAGGAATCCCCTTCATTAAGTTCCACTTTATCGACTTTAAACTTTCCCGTTCGGATTTCCGGTCCCTTGGTGTCCAACATAATGGCCAGAGGCACCTCCAGGTCCTCCCGTACTCTTTTAATTTCCTCAATCCTTTGTTGATGCTCCTCCTGGTTTCCATGGGAAAAATTAAGTCTCGCCACATTCATTCCGTTTTGTACCAGGTTCACCAAGATCTCATAGGACTCACTGGCGGGTCCTATTGTACATACTATTTTTGTTTTTTTCATCCTCGCACCTCCGTTTTTTAATTGAGCTTCTATATCCTCATTCACATATTAGGTCATATAGCTTAATCAGTTTATTTAATTAATATTTCAACTGCTTTGCTTTGGCTCTACACATTCTTCTATTTCGATAGAATGTCGGCTAAATCATAGGTTTCCTGTTCAATTTTATTCTCTACTGCCAGAGCGTCTTTTATGGACATGGAAATAATTTTTGTCCCCTTCATTCCCACCGCCATACTCTTCTTGCCTTCCATCAGTAACTCCACGGCCTTGGCTCCCATTTGGCTTGCCATTACCCGATCTTTTCCGCTTGGGGTTCCTCCCCGCTGGATATGACCGAGAATCGTAGCCCGAGTCTCAATACCGGTTTTTTCCTGAATCTGTTTTCCGATATCAATGGCGGAACCCGCCCCTTCTGCAAGAACAATTAAGCTATGTAGCTTTCCTCGATTCCTGCCTTGTAAAAGTTTATTGCATACCCGGTCAATATCAAAGGGCACTTCCGGGACAATAATGCTTTCCGCTCCCCCGGCAAGTCCTGCATGGAGGGCTAAATCGCCGCAATCTCTACCCATCACTTCAATGATGTTGGCCCTTCCATGGGATGTGGAGGTATCCCGGATTTTACTGATGGCATCCAGGGCCGTATTTACCGCGGTATCAAATCCAATGGTATATTCCGTATAATCCAAATCGTTATCGATGGTTCCCGGTATGCCGACGGTAGGGACTCCGTTCTCCGAAAGCACCTGCGCTCCTCGAAAGGATCCGTCGCCCCCGATAATCACAATTCCGTCAATATTAAAGATGTTAATTACGTTTAAGGCTTTTCGAAGACCTTCGGGAGTTTTAAAACGCTCACTTCTGGCACTCCTCAGTTTCGTTCCTCCCCGGTGAATAATGTCTGCCACGGAAGATAAATTCATCTCTTCAATTTCCGCATTCAACAGTCCTTCATACCCCTGTTGAATCCCTAATACTTTCAAGTTTTTATAAATTCCGAATCGCACCACGGAACGAATCGCTGCGTTCATCCCCGGAGAATCCCCTCCACTGGTTAATACTGCAATCGTTTGCATAACTATCACTCCATTTCCTTTCCTTCTTTTGTAATATATTAGTCCATTGTCCCTGTTCCTTATTTAAAGCCATTGTTCCGGTTATTTCTCCCGAAGAATGTGATTAGCCCTATTCGTAAAGAGTAACCGACTCTTCCCCTAATTCTTTTTTCAACAGAGAAATAGCCTTTCCATTATGAGGAATCCACAGGGATTTCGGAGCTTTAAGCTTCTCCTCCGTATCTTTAATCCGTAGATACACCGGCGTATCTCCCCGTTCCTTACCTAATATCATCTTTACCCGTTCAAAGGTTTCTTTATCATTTTTATGCTCTAAGGTAATACATATTTTTCGTTTTTTTAAGGTTTCCACGGACTTAATCGTATTAATCAGGATTTTGGGATCCTCATCCTCTTTCACATCCAATGTACCCTTTATTAATAAAATCTGATCTTCTTCGATTAATGGCTGGTAACGTTCATAGACATTGGGGAAAATCACACATTCCAAATCTCCATATAAGTCCTCCAATCGAATAAAAGCCATCATATTGTTATTACGAGTCATCTTTGTGGATTTTTCCGCCACCAGTCCTCCCACAATCACCGGTTGTTTATCCCGATAAACCGGCGTGTTTTCCGTCTCCTTTACTCCTTCTTTCAGTTCCGCACTGTTGGTGCTGATAAAATCCTTTAAAATATTTTCATACTCTGCCAGGGGGTGTCCCGTAATGTACATTCCAACAGTTTCCTTTTCCATTGCCAGTTTCTTTTTTTCGTTAAATTCCTTTAGGTCCGGTAGACGCTGACTGGGTATGGATAGATTGTCAACGGCTCCTAAATCAAATAGACCGATCTGCCCATCCACATTTTTTTTCTTTGCTTTGGAAACACTGTCCAATACGTTTTCATGAATAGACATCAGCTGGGCCCGGTTGGCATCAAATTCGTCGAAGGCCCCGCACTTGATTAAGCTTTCAATGGCCCGTTTATTCAAATCCTTGGATGGCACTTTTTGACAGAAGTCATTAAAGTCCTTATATTCTCCCTTTTCCTGTCGAATTCGTACGATGGAGTCGATCATGGATACCCCTACATTTTTAACCGCTGCCATACCGAATCGAATTCTCCCGTCCTCCACCGTAAATTTCGAGTAACTTTTATTGATGTTCGGCGGAAGAATTTCGATCTCCATCTTTTTGGCATCATGAATGTACTGGGCTACTTTTGAGGTGTCCCCCATAATACTGGTCATTAGCGCCGCCATAAACTCCACGGGATAGTAATACTTTAAATAGGCGGTTTGATAGGCCAGTACCGCGTAGGCCGCCGCATGGGATTTATTAAAGGCGTATTTGGCAAAATCAATCATCTCGTCATAGATCTTGTTTGCCGCGGCTTTCGGAATTCCGTTTCGAATGCAGCCCTGTATTTCCACTTCCCCCTGTTCATTCTCTTTTCCATGGATAAAATACTCCCGCTCCTTTTCCATGACGTCCATTTTCTTCTTACTCATAGCCCGCCGTACAATATCACTTCTGCCGAAACTGTACCCCCCGAGCTCCCGTACCACCTGCATAACCTGTTCCTGATAGACCATGCAGCCGTAGGTTACGTCGAGAATCGGTTTTAAAGCGTCATGGGTATAGGTTACCTTCAAGGGATCATTCTTTGAGGAAATGTACCTTGGAATGGATTCCATGGGACCCGGCCGAAAAAGGGAAATTCCCGCCACCACATCCTCGAAGGAGTCGGGCTTCAGTTCCTTCATAAATGAGATCATGCCCGTACTCTCCAGCTGGAATACCCCCAGGGTATCCCCTTTACTGATCAGCTGGTATACATGGGGGTCCTCATAGTCTCCCTTGGAAAAATCAATTTTCACTCCGTGAATGGCCTCTACATTATCCATGGCGTTTCGAATAACCGTCAGGGTTCTGAGACCCAGAAAGTCCATTTTTAATAATCCTAATTCTTCTAAGGTTCCCATGGTAAACTGAGTGGAAACACTGTCGTTATGCATATAGAGGGGTACGTATTCATCCACGGCCTTTTTTGCAATTACCACTCCCGCCGCATGGGTTGAAGCATGTCTTGGAAGACCCTCCACCCGTCTTGCCATTTGTATCAAATAGTCCGCCTGGCCGTCCTCTTTCATGATTTCCTTCAGCTTCGGATTGATTTTTAAGGCTTGATCGATGGTCATTCCGATGGCAAAGGGAATTTCCTTGGCAATCCGGTCCACCTGAATGTAGGGCATATCGATTACCCGGCCCACATCCCGAATCGCCGCTCTTGCCGCCATGGTTCCGAAGGTAATGATCTGAGCCACCTTTTCCGAACCGTATTTTTCTTTAACGTAGTCAATCACTTCTTCCCGCCGTTCATAACAAAAGTCAATATCAATATCCGGCATGGAAACCCGCTCGGGGTTTAAAAATCGCTCAAAAATCAATTGGTATTTGATCGGATCAATATCGGTGATTCCCAGGGTATAGGCCACAATACTTCCTGCAGCGCTGCCTCTCCCCGGACCTACGGCAATATTTTGATCCTTGGCATAGCGAATAAAGTCCCAAACGATTAAAAAATACTCCACATAGCCCATGCTCTTGATGGTATCCAGTTCGTATTGCAGTCGATCTATCATTTCTTTCGTGGGGTTATCATAGCGCATATACAGTCCATCGGTACATAATTTTTCCAGGTACTCGTATACCGTATAACCCTCGGGCACCTCATATTCAGGCAGATGCATAGCGTTAAAGTCAAACTCCACATTGCACCGCTCCGCAATTTTCACGGTGTTTTCCAAGGCTTCCGGCACATGAGAGAATAAATCTTCCATTTCCTCGGGGGATTTCAAATAAAATTCACTGTTGGGAAACTTCATGCGCTGGGCATCCTGCATAATTTTTCCCGTTTGAATACACAGCAGGATATCATGAGGTTCATGGTCCTGTTGGTCAATATAGTGCAGATCATTCGTTGCCACTAAAGGGATATCCAGTTTTTTGCTCATTTGTATAAACTCATGGTTAACAACCTTTTGTTCCTTTAGCTGATGATCCTGAAGCTCTAAATAGAAATGCTCCGATCCGAAGATCTCTTTTAGCTTTAAGGCCATTTTTTCCGCATTTTCATGTTCCCCGTTCAGTATCAATTGCTGAATATCCCCCGCTAGACAGGCACTGAGGCAAATGAGGCCTTCCTTGTGCTTTTCCAGGGTTTCATAATCAATTCTCGGTTTGTAATAAAAACCCTCCAAAAAACCCATGGAAACCAGTTTAATCAAATTTTGATATCCAATTTCATTTTCCGCCAATAAAACCAGATGTCCCTGATTTTTATCCTTTACCGGATCTTTGTCCTGCATTTTTCTACGGGCCGTATAGACTTCACACCCGATAATGGGCTTGATTCCCTTTTCTCTGGCCTTTTTATAAAATTCAACCACCCCGAACATGGATCCGTGGTCCGTAATGGCAATGCTGTTCATTCCTTTTGCCTTCACCTGGTCCATTAACCGGCCGATGGTGGTAAAACCGTCGAGTAAACTGTACTCCGTATGAACATGTAAGTGGGCAAACTTCTGCTGTGTCATGTTTTACACCTCAAATTCTATTTTTCTCTTGAAAAATATTATACCATAAATGGCTGTTTCTTTTTATCCTAACGGATTTTATTAAATATAAAAAGCCCTAAGATTAAAAATCTTAGAGCTTTTTTGATTTTCAGCGCGGGTATTTATAACCATTATTTATAACATTGCTTAATTATTTCTTTGTAGAAGATTTGAACTTATAAAATCAATGCTCCGATGATTCCGAAAATCATAATTGGAATATTAAAGTGGATAAAAGTCGGTACGCAGGTATCCCAAATATGGTCATGCTGACCATCCACACTGAGTCCTGCAGAAGGCCCCAGAGTACTGTCGGAAGCAGGGGATCCTGCATCTCCAAGAGCTGCTGCGGAACCGATTAGCAGCACCGTTGCCAAGGGGCTAAATCCTAACTCTGCTGCTAGAGGCACATAAATCGCAGCGATAATCGGTATGGTTCCAAAAGAAGTTCCAATACCCATGGTAATAAACAGGCCAATAACAATCATTCCAGTGGCTGCTACCAATTGGTTGTCTCCAATGGCTCCGGTCACGGAATCTACTAAAGTCTCTACGCCGCCGGTGGCTCGGATAACGTCTCCATAGCCTGAGGCCACAAGCATTACAAAGGCAATAAAGCCCATCATGCCGATACCGCTTTTAACCATGTCGTCGATACCGGTCCATTTAATGGCGCCACCCACAAGCATAATCGCAAGTCCAAGCATGGCACCGAGGGCCAAGGAACCTACCGTTAACTGAATTACCAGGGCGGCTAAGGCCCCGATCACTGTAACTCCATGATTCTTATTAAAGACCACTTCTTCCACGTCATGATCCTGCTGTCCAAACTCCGTTCCCGTTTCTTCGATGGGTTTGTATTCTCTGGGTTTTCGGTAGGTGAACAGAATTGCGATAAACAGGCCTAGCACCATGGCCAGTCCCGGAATCCACATAACGTGCCAAATCTCACCTTCTACAAGTTCTAATCCGCTGGCCGCCATTTCGTCCCGGATAATATTATGGAAAATCAATCCGAAACCTACGGGAAGGGCTACGTAAGGGGCTTTCAAACCAAAAGTCAGCGCTGAGGCAACCGCCCGTCTGTCAATTTTTAATTTGTTCATTACCATAATCAGCGGAGGAATTAAAATCGGAATAAAGGCAATGTGTACCGGAATTAAGTTTTGAGAAAAAATACTGATAAAGGCAATCATAAATACCAGGGATTTTCCGGTACCCTTCATCGTTTTGGATAATTTCTGGGTGATGATCGTTGCCGCACCGGTTTTATGAATGGCCGCAGCCAGTGCTCCTAATAAAATATAGTTCAGAGCGGTCTCGGCGTTTCCTCCCATACCACCAATCAGGGTATCCATAGTTTCCATCAAAGGCATCCCGGCCAGCAGTCCTCCTACTACTGCAGCAAGAATTAATGCAAGTAATACATTGAGCTTAAATAAGGATAATACCACCATTACAATTACTGAAATTAAAACAGGATTCGTTAACATTTTCTCACTCCTTTTTTGATTTATTTGAATATTATAGCTTGTTTAAATATTATAATATCATACCGTCTCCGCTACGTCTATAAAACGAAAAAACCTTCCATATAAAAAACTTCCGGATCAATCTCCGGAAGTTTTTTTGTTGGGTTTCCTATTATTTAATCATTAATGGTACTTATACTTCTTCAGCTGTTGATATAATTTGTGCTATCATTATCCTTTCAGCCAACCTATATATTCAAGTCTCCAATGGCTTTCTCAACCGCTTGCAATATTTTTTCATTATCAATAAGCTCTGAAGCAATATTGATATCTTTATATAAGATTCGATCCTCTTTTAGAGGCGTCAATACTTCCCGCAGGGTATCGTAAGCCGGTTTCGTTCCGATGCCCAGCTCTTTATGATCATGGAATTCAATCCCTTGAGCTGCTGACATCAACTCTATTCCCAGTACTCGGGAACTGTTAAACACAATATCTCTTGCTTTTCGAGCGGCAATGGTTCCCATACTCACATGGTCCTCCTGGTTAGCCGAGGAAGGAATGGAATCCACACTGGCAGGATGGGCCAGTACCTTGTTCTCTGAAACCAAGGCTGCTGCCGAGTACTGTGCAATCATAAAGCCGGAATGAAGGCCTCCTTTTTCCGTTAAAAATGCAGGAAGTCCGCTAAGTTGAGGATTCACCAATCGCTCAATCCGTCGTTCTGAAGCATTGGCCACTTCCGCCATGGCAATGCCCAGATAATCAAAGGTCAGGGCCATGGGTTGACCATGGAAGTTTCCCCCGGAAATTACATGATCCTCTTCCGTAAAGATTACGGGATTATCCGTAACGGAATTCATTTCGATTTCCACTTTTTCCAGTACGTATCGCAGGGTGTCCTTTGTTGCCCCGTGAATCTGAGGGATGCAGCGGAGGCTATAGGCATCCTGTACCCGAACCTCCCCTTGTTTCGTGGTGAATTTACTGCTATCCAACAAGCGTAGCAAATTAGCCGCTGTGTTAATTTGTCCGCTATGGGGTCTTACGGCATGGAGTTTTGGATCAAAAGCATCGGTAATCCCGTTCAAAGCTTCTATGGTTAAAGCCGAGGAAATATCCGACATCTTCGCCAAAACAATGGCTTTATGAAGGGCTAATGCTCCGACGGAAGTCATGGCTTGGGTTCCGTTAATCAGTCCCAGTCCTTCTTTTGAGGTCAGGGTAATGGTTTCGATACCCGCTTGGTCCATGGCTTCTTTCCCGGTCATCCTTTTTCCTTCATAGATTGCTTCTCCCTCTCCGATCATTACCAAAACCATATGAGAAAGGGGGGCTAAGTCTCCACTGGCTCCCAGGGAACCTTTCTCGGGAATAATGGGGTGCACTCTTTTATTTAACATGTCGATCAAGGTTTCAATGGTTTTTATTCGAACTCCGGAATATCCTTTTGCCAGAGCATTTGCTCGAAGCAGCATAATTCCCCGTGCCTCTTCCTCTGAAAATGGATTCCCCACACCGCAGGAATGACTGATAATAAGGTTTCGCTGAAGCTCTTCAGTTTCTTCTTTTGAGATGGCTACATCGCTGAATTTTCCAAACCCCGTGGTAATTCCGTAGGCTACCCGTTCCTCATTCACATAACGTTCTACTAAATCCCTGGATTCTTGAATTTTCCCCTTAGCCTCTTCTGCTAGAGTAACCGGCTTCCGGTGTACTGCTATATCAATAAATCGTTGCAAATTCAAGGTGTTTCCATCAATTCTTATCATAATATGCCTCCTCAATAAACTATTTTCTTTTATCCTATCGATCCTCCGTCGCTAAACCGTCTAATCTTCGTAAAATATCAACTTCATAGCATCCCTGGATGTCCCCAAGGTTCTCAATTCCTTTTTTGCAGTACCAGGAGAGACTTTGGGGCAGGCACTCTTGAAGACTTTCGGGTACATGCTTGCGCTCCATCATTTCCCGCTTAATGGCACTTTTGATTCGATAAATTATCCCCAATTCATAGGGGCTTTGAATCTTTTTACTGTATTTGTCTCCCCGACTCAGACACTCCTGAGCTTTATGATAATCCCCCTCACGGAAATAAATCAGTGCCATAAACCCTTCCGCCGTGGATCTTCCCCAAACCACATCATATTTCCCGTAAAGTCGTAGCCCTTCTTTTAAATAACCCTTGGCTCGAGTAAAGTCTCCGCCGTCAAAAGCCGCTTGTCCGGCTTTTGTATAGAACATGTTTAAACTTCGGCTGATCTTATGATCCTTGCAGATTTTAATGGCTTCGTCATAATACTTCAGTCCCTCAAAAAATTTCATTTGAGATCTTCGAACTTCTCCTAAATAATTATAGCCCGCTGCAATATTAAGTACATACTTTTCCTTTGACTTTGACATCTGCCCAAACAGCCGAATTGAGTGACGGAGAGTGTCATCGGCATGTTCGTAATACCCGGTCATTAAATAGTACACTCCCTGCAAACGATAAAACACCGCTTCCTCTTTGGGATAGTCAATGATTTTTAACAGCTCCATGCCTTTCTCCAGATTCTTCTTTACCGCTTCTGTGTCATGGACCTGAATACCGTGATAAATCCGCTGTTTATAACCTTTAACCGCATTCCTGTAATCCTTATGATCCAAGGCTACTTGAATCATTTTGTCAATATGATCCAGACCCGTGGTATAAGATCCTTCCCAAATTAAGTATCTCCCCTTAATATAATGAAAGTACATCTCCTGTTCTGCCAAATCCCGATTCATCGAATTCGCTTCCTTCGCCTTAACTAAATAGTGTTCGATATCTTTCATGGCTTTACTCATTTGTCTTTTGGATAAATTGAATTGACTGAGATCCTCCCCGGTATGCTGGTCCAGCACGGGAAACAGTTCATGGGTAAAATCCACATGCTGGTTCAAGTTTTTTATGCTGTATCCCAGGGTTTTTTTGTATTCACTCGCCCGGTAAAAGTGATAAATCAGTTTTGAGTACAACAGTCTGTCTCGATTTCCCTGGTTCAGTTGCTTTTCTAAAATATTTGCAATCCGGGTATGGAGAATCTTACGCTTTCCTTTACTTTGTCTGAGATAACAATATTCCCGAAGCTTTTGATGGGTAAAACGGTACAGAATCTGATCTTCCTCTTCATTCTCTTCCAGTATTCCTTCCCTGGACAGGGCTTCCAAATGATTAATCAGTTCCAGTTCATCCCATCCCGTTAAAGCTTTCAGTCCTTCAAAGTGAACATTATCAAAAAAAATGGAGGCCATATTGGAAATCTCCTCTTCTTCCTTAGAAAGATTTCTAAATCGGGTCTTTAAGAGATCCTCAATTTTCGGAGTAAAGCCTCCTACATCTCCATGGTTTTTCAGCGCATGGAGATACTCCACAATAAAAAAAGGATTCCCTTCGGTTTCTTGGTAAATTTCCCTTGTAACACTGCCCGGATTCACAACATCCTTTTTCCATGAGTTTTTCTCCTGGGATTCCTCATAATATTGCTCGTAATTTCTCATAAAATCCAGGGTTTCTTCCTTGGTAAATCGCTTTAACTGAATCTTTTCCAGTCGATTTTCTTTACTGAGTTGAGACAGGAAAAATTTCACATCCCGGTTCTCTCCGACTCTTAAGGTTCCGATTAATCGCAATCTCGGGGAGTCAATCTTCACCAGCAAATTTTCCAACAGTCGGAGGCTTTTTTCATCCATCCACTGAAGATCTTCAAAAACCAGCAAAATTTCACGGGTACGCAGTATCCGCTGAAAAATTTCCACAATGGCTTCTTCCAGTAACTGATCCTGAACTTTTCCTTTCCCGTAAAAGTGCTCAACAGGTTTTTCTTCTTCTAATACAAAATGTGGAAATACACCGGCTGTTATGCTGCTCCAGGGTTTCGGCAAGTGAATCTCCTCTTTTTTCAGTATCGGTATCAGTTTGGATATAATCCCGTTCCAGGGTTTAAGGATATACTCTTCCTCTGCAGCATAACAATTGGATGAAAGAATGGTTTTACTTTCTAAGGCAGTTTCCCTGAGTAATTTATCCTTTAAACTGGTCTTGCCGATGCCCGCTTCTCCCAAAATAATCAAAGCACTTTTTCCTTCCTGATTTCCCGAATCTCTTAAAAAAGCCTTTCCCCTTTCCAGTTCTTTCCTTCGCCCGAAAAAAATACTCTTTTCTTCCTGGGCTTCACGGGTTTTCTTTTTCTGTTCCTTTTGCCGTATTTCCAAATAAATTTTTTGGGTTTTTTCATCGGGTTCGATCCCCAATTCTTCATGCAAACATTTCCGGAGCCTCTGATACACTTCTAAAGCTTTAGAATTAAGGCCTAGAGCCTGATATACCTCCATTAGCTTTTGGTAACCCCGTTCATCAAATTCATCTTCCCGGATCACTTTTTTGCAGTCTTTTTCTCCTTGAATATAGTTCCCGCTTTTTAAAGCCTGATCTATTTTTTCAAAGGATTTTTCGATATACAGGTTTCGATAAAAACCCTGTTGCTGATCCACCCACTGGGCAAACCCTTCTTCTCCTTTAATATAAAAGCCTTTTAGAAACTCCCCCCGATATAGTTCCAGGATTTTCTCCGGGTGTTTTTGAACCGATTGGATATCACTGTCAATGGCCAAATCTTTGTTGATCATAACCGTGGATTTTTTCGGTGAATGGATAATTTCCAAATCAAAAGCCTTTCGTGTTTTATACATGGCATTTCTGAGATTCTTCTTTGCCACTTCCTCATTGCTTTCTCCCCAAAAAAGACTTACCAGTTCTTCACGGGTTCCTTGGTTTTGCACCAGCAGATAATAAAACAGCGCCTCTGCCTTCCGGTAAGGAAAAAGTAATTTTTCCCCGTTTTTGTAGACTCCGGGAGTGCCAAACAAGTATACTGAAATTTTATCCATAAAATCCACTCCCTCTCTACGCCTTTTTCTTCGGGGTCGTTCTTAGTTTAGATCTTCTTTAATGTCTAGTCATATAATCTGTAGTTTTTATTCCGTCATTCTTCTTTCATTATAACTTATTATAATTTTTTCGTAAAACAAAAAATCGGAGTAGAAACTCTACTCCGATTAACATTTATCTTATTCGCTTCAATTCATGAAATGAATATTGTACTATTTGATGATTTATTCCGCTTCCATAAAGGGATAACGGTAATCCCTGGGCGCGATATAGGTCTCTTTTATGGACCGCGCGGACATCCAACGCTGCATATTCAACTTGCTTCCCGCTTTATCATTGGTTCCCGATGCCCTTGCCCCGCCAAAGGGTTGCTGATTTACAATGGAGCCCGTAGGTTTATCGTTGATGTAAAAGTTTCCTGCGGCTTGCTGCAGAACCTTCTCCGCCTTGATAACCGCTTCACGGTCCTTTGCAAAAATACTTCCCGTAAGGGCATAATCCGTTGCTTGATCACATTCATGAAGGATTTCATCGTACTTCTCATCTTCATAAACATACATCGTAATTACCGGTCCGAATATTTCCTCCACCATGGTTTTAAACCGGGGATTAGTGGTTTCAATGATGGTGGGGTCTACAAAATATCCTATAGAGTCGTCATAGGTTCCTCCAAGAAGGATTTCAGCCTCCTTCGATTCCTTTGCAAAATCAATATAGGAGGTGATTTTTTCGAAAGACTTCTTATCGATTACGGGATTGACAAAGTTTCGGAAATCCTCTGTGGATCCGACTTTCAGTTCCTTAGTTAAAGCAATAAACTCTTCTTTAATTTTCGGCCATAAACTCTTAGGAACATAGGCCCTTGATGCGGCCGAGCACTTTTGACCCTGATATTCAAAGGCCCCCCGAACTAATGCGGCGGCTATCGGTCTGATATCAGCAGAAGGATGCACCACAACAAAATCCTTCCCTCCGGTTTCACCTACAATTCGAGGATAGTTTCGATACCCGGAAATATTCTTACCGATGGTCTTCCACATATACTGGAAGGTTTTTGTGGAACCGGTAAAGTGTACTCCCGCTAAGTCTTTATGAGGAAGAATTTTCTCTCCGATTTCCGCTCCGGATCCCGGTAAAAAGTTTATGACTCCTTTCGGCAGTCCCGCTTCCTCAAGAATTTTCATGAATAAATAGGCGGAGTATACCGCAGAAGATGCGGGTTTCCAAATCACGGTATTTCCTGCCATTGCCGGTGCCGTCGGTAAATTTCCGGCGATGGCCGTAAAGTTAAAGGGTGTTACAGCGAATACAAACCCGTCTAAGGGGCGATAGTCCATGCGATTCCAAGTATTGTCGGGAGAATGGGGCTGCTCTTTCATAATCTCTGACATAAAATAGGCATTGAAACGTAGAAAGTCGATCAACTCACAGGCTGCATCAATCTCCGCCTGATAAATGTTTTTTCCCTGTCCCAACATCGTGGCGGCGTTAATGGTTGAGCGGTAGGGTCCCGCCACTAGATCCGCAGCTTTTAAAAATATGGCCACCCGTTCTTCCCAAGGCATATGAGCCCAAGCATCCTTGGCATCCATGGAAGCTTGGATCGCTTTTTCGATTTCTTCATCGCCGGCTTTATGGTACTCCGCCAATAGAAGATTATGATCCTCGGGAGATGTTCTTTTCCCCATATTTCCGGTTTTTATTTCTTCTCCTCCTACAATCACGGGAATTTCCGTAACTTCCCTTTTTAATTCTTGGAGTTTTTCCTTAACCTCTGTTTTTTCACGACTTCCCTCCCGATAGGCTAGAATTCCTTCGTTTTCAGGTTTTTCAATCATAAAATAGGCATTGGACACACGTAACAACCTCCTTGTAATTCTTGTGTTTTTTTTCCTTCAATATGTTGTTACCCTAAAAAATCTTAGTTCAAACCCTTTATCGGTAAACGCAGGGGCTGCCTTCATTATCGTAAACCAGTTTTCCCCCTTTAATTACTTTTTCCACGGTACTTATGCCGATATGATAGGGTATGAACTTATAGGAATCAAACTCTAGTAAGATCATATCCGCTTTCTTCCCTACATCAATACTTCCGATAGTATCCGCACGATCAAGGGCCGCTGCCCCGTTAATCGTAAGGGCGGTAATGGCCTCCTCGGTGGAAACATTCATATACAGCGTTGCCAGTGAAAAAACCAGCGGAATGGACTCGGAAAAACAACTCCCGGGATTCAAGTCTGTAGCCAGGGCCACGGCGGAACCTCGATCGATCATCTCCCGGGCTCTTGCGTACTTTTCCTTCAAACTAAAGGCGGTTACAGGAAGGATTGTGGCCACCACCCCTTTTTTCGCCATTTGATCGATGCCTTCATCGGAAGCTTGCAGTAAATGATCCGCTGAGACGGCTTCCAACTCCGCCGCAAGTTCTGCCCCTCCTAAGGGTACAATTTCGTCCGCATGAAGTTTTACTTTCAGTCCCATTTCCTTGGCCTTGGTTAACAGACGTCGGGACTGTTCGATGTTGAATACGTTTTTTTCACAGAATACATCGCAAAATTCAGCGAGTTTTCTCTCAACCACAACGGGCAGGACGTCATTAATAATCTCTTCGATCATTTCATCCTCCCGACCTTTGTACTCCTTGGGTACCGCATGGGCTCCCAGGTAAGTCTTTACCACATCTATGGGGTGGTCCCGATCCGTATCCTGCATAACTTCCAATTGCTTAATTTCCGTATCAAAATCCAGTCCGTATCCGCTTTTTCCCTCTACGGTGGTAACCCCGAAGGATAACATGGAGTCCAATCGCTTCATGCCTTCTCCATAAAGTGCCTCTTTGGAAGCGGCTTTGGTTTGGCGCACACTACTTAAAATTCCCCCGCCCCGGTTCATGATTTCCATATAGTCATCTCCCCGAAGTCTCCAGGAAAACTCCTCTGCTCTGTATCCTCCCCAAATATAGTGGGTGTGAGAATCTACAAATCCGGGTAATAGAGCTTTTCCCTTGGCATCCAGTACTTCGTAATGCTCTTCGTCATACTGCTTTAGTATTTCCTCCTGGGGCCCCACAGCTTTAATGATGCCGTCTTCCACAACTACGGCTCCCTTTTCGATGATCCCAAGATCCGACATCTCTTTACCTTTTTTTGCTTTAAATCCGCTACATGTCACAACTTCCGATGCATTTTTGATAATCAGGTTTTCCTTGTTCATTGATTTCTTTGCTCCTTTCATACCGTATTTTCTGAAAGTACTTTTATGCTTAGTTCTCAGTACCGAGGTTTTTACAACAATAGCATAAGCACCCCCTTCGGTACTTATGCTATTGTGATCCATAAGAGATCATTCTTATTTCGTTTTATAATATACCCTGTCTTTTTCCCTTTTATTCATGCACTTTAATCAAGTCCCGGAAAAAATTCAGTTTAACCCTTTATTCCATAATTCGTTGTTCTAAAATTTGATCCATGGAGAAGTCTTCCACTCCCAGATAATAAACCGCGGTATCGATTAATGCTTCCATGGGTAACAGACCGATAATCTCGGAACCCACCACATTAACCCCGTATCTTTTCGCTTCGATTTTGATTAATTCAAACACCCGGTATAAAGCGGTTTTTGTAAAGTCTGTCATATTCATGGAAACCTGTACAATTCCCCGGTCTTTCAGTTCAATTCCGATTCCTTTGCAGTATCGGAATCCTCCGCTTAAATGCCGCACATTCTTTGCAATTTGATTTGCAAAATCGATATTATCGGTATCCAGGTTTACATTAAAGGCAACCAATGGCATTCTTGCCCCTACGGCAGTGATTCCCGCAGTGGGATGGATTTTTCTGCCTCCGAAATCAGGTTCCCAATCCTCTTCTTTTACTTTTTCTTCCATTCCCTCAAACTGGCCTTTTCTTACCTTGGCTAAATTCTGGCGATGGGGGGCTGAAGCGGATTTTTCATAAAGGAAAATGGGCAGATCGTATTTTTTATTGACCGCCTTGGCCACTTCCTTGGAAAGCTCGATGGCTTCATCCATGGTTACCCCTCTAATGGGAATAAACGGCACTACATCCGTAGCCCCCATTCTCGGGTGCTGTCCTTCATGCTTGGTCATATCAATTTCCTGAATCGCTACTCCGATGGCTTCAATCACGGCTTCCTTTAAAGGATCCGGTTCCCCCACCAAGGTCACCACGGTTCGGTTATGATCTTCATCAGAACTGTAATTTAAAAGTTTCACCCCTTTCTTTCCCCGAAAAGGTTCTACTATTCGATCCACTTTTTTCGGGTCTCTTCCCTCACTGAAATTCGGTACACACTGTACAATTTTATTCATAATCATAATCTCCTTTCATCTATTAATTTTTTTCGGTTATTTATTTCACGAACAATCAGCCCTATCCGTGAGGTTTTCTCTCGGATAAGGCTTTACATTGTTATTTCTTATTTTTTTCAAAAGCCTCGGCGACCAAATTTTCCACCAAGCCTTCTTTGGGGATATAGGGAATGGTAATATGATCCGATCCCGTATTTTCATTATTGTATTCGATACTGGTACTGATGGAGTTCTCATTTCTGGCCCAGGCTCTTCTTGCAACACCGCCCATAACATCCCAAGGCATAGCGGTGCTTAAAATATCATCAACTCTTCGGCTTCCGTCTAGAACCATTCCAAATCCGCCGTTAATGGATTTTCCGATTCCCACGCCGCCGCCGTTATGAAGGGCAACGAGGCTCATACCTCTGGCCGCATTTCCAGCAAAGCATTGTGTGGCCATATCCGCCATAACATTACTGCCGTCCTTGATATTGGCGGTCTCTCTAAAGGGAGAGTCTGTACCGCTGACATCGTGGTGATCCCGACCAAGCATAATTGGCCCTACTTCACCCTTTCGTACCATTTCGTTAAACTTAAGGGCAATCTTCGTTCGCCCCATGGCATCCTGATAAAGGATCCTTGCCTGGGTTCCCACCACCAGTTGGTTTTCCTCCGCATCCCGAATCCAAACATAGTTGTCACGATCTTGACCCCGTCGCTCAGGATCGATGCAGTCCATGGCTGCTTTATCGGTTTTTCGAAGGTCTTCATGATCACCGCTTAAGCAAACCCATCTAAAGGGTCCGTAACCGTAATCAAAAAGCTCCGGCCCCATGATATCTTCCACATAGGAGGGGAAGATGAAACCGTCTTTATCATCGATCTTATTCTTGGAAATTTCTTTTACGCCCGCATCGTATACGGCTTTCATGAAAGAATTTCCGTAATCGAAGAAATAAGTTCCCCGTTCATCTAAGGTTTTAATCAGCTCAAAATGCTTTTTCAGACTCTCGTCCACCAGCTCTTTAAACTTCTCACGGTCCCTTTGCAACAGTTCCGTTCGCTCTTCAAAGTTCAGACCCTGAGGACAATAGCCTCCGTCATAAGCCGCATGACAGGAGGTCTGGTCCGATAAAAGCTCGATCTCTTCATTGTTCTCCACCGCATACTCTAATAAATCCACAATATTTCCATGATAGGCAATGGAGATGGGTTCTCTTTTTTCCATATATTCCTTCGCGGTATCAAAAACTTCTTTTAAATCACTGGAGATTTTACTTACCCAGCCCTGGTCATATCGTGTTTTAATACGGGAATAATCAACCTCCGCCACAATTCCCACGCCATTGGCAATCTCTATGGCCTTCGGTTGAGCACCGCTCATACCTCCGAGACCGGAAGAGACAAACAGATGTCCCCGAAGATCTTCATCATCGGCGATACCGAGTTTTTTCCGTCCGGCATTGACAATGGTATTAAATGTTCCATGGACAATTCCCTGGGGTCCGATATACATCCATCCCCCGGCGGTCATTTGTCCGTAATTGGCAACGCCCATTTGCTCTGCAATTTCCTGATCCTTGGTGTTATCAAACATTCCGATCATCAGGGAATTAGTAATAATCACCCTTGGTGCTCCCGGGTGGGATTTAAACAATCCTAGTGGATGTCCCGACTCTACCACTAAAGTCTGGTCTACCGTTAATTCCTCCAAGTATTTTTTCAGCAATTGATACTGCATCCAGTTTTGACAAACCCGGCCCGTCTCTCCGTAGGTTACCAGCTCATAAGGATATAGGGCAATGTCAAAATCCAGATTGTTATCAATCATTACCTGCATGGCTTTTCCTTCCAGACATTTCCCTTTATACTCCTCTATAGGCTTTCCTTTAATTTCACCCTTCGGTCTGAATCGGTAACCGTAGATTCTTCCCTTGCTCATTAATTCTTCTAAAAACTCCGGGGCTAAGGTATCGTGCAGGGACTCGGGAACATAACGAAGGGCGTTTTTCAACGCCACCTCGGTTTGTTCCTTGCTTAGTTTAAAACCACGATTGGGGGCCCTGCGGATCCCCTCTTGAAACTTCGGAGGATCCGGTAATTCATTATCCAGTTTTATGGTCATTGCCTGTGATATATCAAAGTTATTGCTCATATAGGACCTCTCCTTCCTAAAATAATCCGATAATGGTTCCTTCTTCATCAATATCCATCTTTTCAGCAGAAGGTACTTTAGGTAATCCCGGCATAGTCATTACATCTCCGGTTAAGCAAACGATAAAGCCGGCTCCTGCCGATACATTTACTTCCCGTACCGTAATGTCAAACCCTGTAGGTGCTCCCAGTAAAGTTGGATCATCGGATAAGGAATACTGGGTCTTTGCCATACAAATCGGTAAATTGTCCAATCCGATTTCTTCAAGCTTTTGGATCTGCTTTTTCGCTTTTCCGGTAAATACAACATTGTCTCCACCGTAGATTTCTCTTACAATGGTTTCCACTTTTTCCGGAATTGATTTTTCCACTTCATATAGTGGCTTATAGTTTGCTTCCCCTTTTTCAACAATGCTTACGACTTTCTCAGCAAGTTCAATTCCGCCTTCTCCGCCTTTTGTAAATACTTCGCTTAAGGCTACTTCCACTCCAAGGTCATTACATAATTCCCGCATCGCTTTAATCTCCGCATCGGTGTCGGTCGGGAATTTATTCATGGCTACCACTGGGGGTAAACCGAACTTTCGGATGTTTTCCACTTGCTTTTTCAGGTTAACAAATCCGGCTTTTAATGCCTCTACGTTTTCTTCCTGTAAGTTCTTTTTATCTACGCCACCATGCATCTTCAGAGCTCGAATGGTACCGACGATTACTACGGCTTCAGGATTCAGTCCTCCGTATCGACATTTGATATCTAAGAATTTCTCCGCTCCGAGGTCTGCTCCGAATCCGGCTTCCGTTACTGCATAATCCCCTAATTTAAGGGCCATTTTCGTTGCCATAATACTGTTACAACCATGGGCGATATTGGCAAAAGGGCCACCGTGAATAAATGCTGGAGTATTTTCAAGAGTTTGCACAAGGTTCGGCTTGATGGCATCTTTAAGAAGTAGTGCCAAGGCTCCCTGTACATTCAATTCTTTTGCAAGAACCGGCTTGTTTGCCCGTGTATAAGCAACAATGATGTTTCCAAGACGCTCTTTAAGATCCGCCAGGCTGTTGGCCAGACATAGGGTTGCCATAATTTCCGATGCAACGGAAATCATAAAGCTGTCCTGTCGGGTAAATCCGTTTCCTTTTGGGCCAAGACCTACAGTTACTTCCCTGAGGGCACGGTCATTCATATCCATTACCCGTTTCCAAACAATTTGTCTCATATCAATATCTAAGGTGTTTCCTTGATGGATATGGTTGTCAATTGCTGCAGATAATAAGTTGTTTGCTGTTGTAATCGCATGCATGTCTCCGGTAAAGTGAAGGTTAATGTCTTCCATCGGTACTACTTGGGCATATCCTCCACCGGCGGCTCCGCCTTTCACTCCGAAAACCGGTCCTAATGAAGGCTCTCGAAGAGCGATGGCAGTTTTCTTTCCGATTTTATTCAGTGCTTGGCCTAAACCTACAGTGGTTGTGGATTTCCCTTCACCAGCAGGAGTGGGGTTGATTGCGGTTACCAAAATTAATTTCCCGTACTCTTCTTTTTCCAGTCGATCAAATAAATCAAGGGATACTTTGGCTTTATAATGACCATACATCTCCAGTTCATCGCTATTGATTCCTGCGTCCTCCGCGATCTCAGAAATATACTTCATTTTTGCCTGTTGTGCAATTTGAATATCAGTTAACATTTACCTCATCCTTTCTTTAATGTGATANTATTATGATATCTTTACAGCGTCAATTTTACGTCGAAAAAACCACGCTGATTTTACTTTTTTCAGCGTGGTTCAATGATAAACTTTGATAATTTTTTCGTTATGTATTTTTGTCAGATCTAAAAATTCTCTTTCAATAATGCCCTTAGCTTCTTTTTGTATAATCTGAATCATCGGCCTGGTGGGAAAGGATCGGTTGAATTTCCGGACCACGGCACTTTTCCCGGAACTCAGTTCAATCAGTCTTCCTTCAAGGTATATCTCGAAACTCTGTAAAAAGGCTTGGACAAAGTTGCTGTCGAAGATTTCTCCCTGATAGGCGATAAGATACTCCACCACATCACTGAAGGACCATGCTTTTCGGTAAACCCGATCCGTACTCAGGGCATCAAACTGATCACAAATCGCCACAATTCGAGCAAAGGGATGTATTTCCTTGCCCCTTAATCCCTTTGGGTAGCCTTTTCCGTTAACCCACTCATGATGATCCCGTATGATTCGTCGGGAATCCTCACAAAGAAGATCCAGACTCTTTACCAGCTCATAGCCCTTGGTTGTATGTCTTTTGATTTCTCCATATTCCCCGTCGGTAAGCCGCTGGGATTTTTTTAAAATCTCCTCATCTACGCCGACTTTTCCAATATCATGAAGCAGAGCACCCAGGCCAATTTTCCTTAAGTTTTTTTTGCTGTATCCGATGGCTTTCCCAAGAATCATCGCCAGTATACATACATTTACCGAATGTTCAAAGGTATAGTTATCCGTGGATCGGACTTCTGTTAAATCAATCAACAGCTTTTTATTATCCAGAATTTCCGATAAAATTTCCTCCACAAGGTTCTCAATTTTTTTAAACTCTGTGTTTTCCTTCTCCGCTAGCCGATGAAAACTTTTTTTGAACTGTTCCTTTACCTGATTTCGGGTATCCTGAATTATTCCTTCCATGATTTCCAACGGGTATTTATGATGCCAATCAATATAAACTTCCTTTACCTCATAATTTTTCATTCTATCAATAAAAGGACCCTTAAGAACCTCCCCCTTATGAATCAGAAGTTGGTCTTCCTCCGTAAAAATAGGCTTTGCCAGTCGCATTCCCGGTTTTAAAGACTCTTTCCGAATTCTCAGCATTGATGTCTGTCCTCCTTGACATATATTGTCGAACTTCTTCCCTGTGTCTATTATAGCCTGAATTTCAGAAAAATCCAACATTTCTTCCAGATTTTTTATCATTAAGAGGAAGTTAAAATGAATCTCCTTGGATTTTATTAATAAGGACTTTGGCGAATTTTCTTTGCTATATTTTCCATTTTACGGAACCGATGATTGACACCGGATTTTCCCACGGGAGGATTCATCATTTCTCCCAGTTCCTTCAAACTTGCATCTTCGTGTTGAATTCGAAGTTTCGCCAACTCCCTTAGGCCTTCAGGAAGTTCATCAAGACCAATGGTCCGTTGGATTAGGTGAATATTTTCCAATTGTTTTACCGAAGCATTTACGGTTTTACTAAGATTTGCGGTTTCGCAGTTTACAATTCGATTAATATTATTACGTATCTCCTTTAAAATTCGGGCGTTTTCCAGTTCCAATAAGGCATTATGGGCACCGATAATATTTAAGAGCTCCACAATTTGATCCCCTTCTTTTAAATAGACCACTTGATATTTTTTACGAGGAACAATTTTCGCATTGAGCCCGAAGGAATTGATCATGGTTTGAATTCCTGTTGCCACGGACATTTCATGGGCTACAAACTCCAAGTGATAGGTTTTTTCCGGGGCGCTGATGGACCCTCCTGATAGAAATGCTCCACGAAGATAGGCTCTCTTGCAACAACGATTCATAAAGATTTCATCCTTGGGAAAATGGGTCATCCCGTCTCTGCATCCAAGGTTTTCTATCAATCCCAGTTCTTGAATGATCTTCTTGCTCCCCATAACATGGGTGATTACCATTAAATAATAGTTTGATTTTTTAAAACTTGAATTTTTCCGTACTTTAATTTCCGGATTAATGGCAAACAGAGTTTTAATCAGCTTGAAAATTTTACGGGCAACCGCCGGGTTTTCCACGGTAACTTTCAAATTAAATTTTTCATCAGTGGTGTGAACGACTTCTCCATTTAGGCCGATCAAAGCCGAAAGCTCCCCTTTGTTGCAGCAACTCTTCTCAGCTTCCAACCGTGCCAATTCACCTTTGGTTTTTAAAGAAAAAGACATTTCATCACTTCCTAACTATTTCTACATCCGTTTTTTATATAACTTAAGACCCCGTTCAATAATGTTTTTTTCATCCTGGTACCGGGCCATATCCACCGCTTTGTCTTCATGTACAAAGATCGCCTCAATAAATCCCTCTTCTTTCTGAGGAATACAGTCTATGGAGTTTGACTCCATTAAATACCAATGAACAGTTTTATACACCCGCTGGTCCTTACTCCAGGAATTATGGTAGCTGTATTCTATTTTATCGATATACTCCACAGGCCTAGCCCGGACCTTAGCCTCTTCCAGGACTTCCCTTTTTGCGGTTTCCTCTAAGGTCTCCCCGGATTCCACCTTCCCCTTGGGCAGGACATAATCTCCATTATACTTCTTTAATAATAACACGGCGTTTCCAAAAATCACGACGCCTCCGGCACTGATTTCTATACTCAAGACTCTCCACTCCTTTACTTTTGTGGATGGTTTTACGGTCTCACGTTAATACTACTTATTATAGCATAATAAATAAAATCTTTAAAACCCATAAAAAAAGGAGCTCCGGGGATACTCGGGAACTCTCTTGAAGACTTTTATGGGCAATATTTCGAGGATTAGATCTCATCGGATATTTGAAAATGTTTTTTAGCCCTCTTCTTTGAGCGCCATCGGTTAATCCATCGAGTACCTTTCTGTTCATAGGCGCAGGAAATAATTAATTTTGAAAGTTCCAGACTGTTATGCCGCACATAGTCCTTTCGTATTTCCACCAGGTCCTCCTCAAGAATTTTCATATTTAATTCGCTGAGTTTTTCACGGTCCTCCTGGGTAATGGACACTAATTGGGCTCCTTGGTTTTCGTATTTATCTTTTACCTTTGTTGGCAGGGGACCGCTATTATTGGCGATAATCCAATCCAGGTGAAGATTTCTATGGTGATTCAACAGGCCCTGAACATGGTCAAACACCGAATAACCATCGGTTTCTCCCGGTTGGGTCATTATATTGGGGATATAGACCTTGGAAGCCTTGGTATTCTTAATTTTTTTACTTAATCGCTCCACCAGTAAATTCGGAATGATGCTGGTATACAAACTTCCCGGTCCCAGAACCACCACATCCGCTTCTTCAATAGCGCGTAGCGCTTCATCCAAGGGCTTGGAATACTTCGGTTTAATAAATACCCGCTGGATCTTGCTTTGATATTCCCGACTTCTCAAGGGAATATCCGATTCTCCCTTAACCACCATACCGTTCTCCAACTTCGCATAGAGGGTGATGTTTTCCAATGATACAGGCAACACCTGTCCGGTTACGGCTAAAATACTGGACATTTCTTTAATAGCATTTTCAAAATTCCCTGTAATTTCATTCATGGAAGCGATAAATAAATTTCCGAAGCTTTGTCCCTTTAGGTTTCCTTCTTCAAATCGATAATTCAAAAGTTTTTCCATGGTGGGCTCCATATCCGACAGGGCTAGAATACAGCTTCGAATATCCCCGGGAGGAAGCATTCCCAAATCTTCCCGTAAAATCCCGGAACCCCCGCCGTCATCGGCTACGGTTACAATGGCGGTAATATTCGATGTTAATTTTTTCAACCCCCGCAGGAGCACAGAAAGTCCGGTTCCGCCTCCTACAACCACAACCTTGGGCCCTCGAATCAACCGCTTCTGCTTAAGAATCTGACTTCGAATATCTTTTTTTGAAAAGGTCCGGATTTTCATATGGGTCAGAAAAAAAACAAGCATCCCCCGAAGGGATAGTATAGCCATGATTAGTCCCGCAAGAAACAACAGTCCCTTTATGGGCAAGGTCAAATACGCATTCAGTCTGGTAAAAACTCCACTGAATGCGGACAACATCATAGCAAATCCTAAAAACACAAAAAACAGATATTCCTTAATCCGCCAACCGGTTTTCAACATTTCCTTTAAAATGACGCTCTCCCCCTCTCCGGATTAATACATCCCACTAGTTTTTCTTTTTTTCCTTGTCCCGATGGTGGATCGTTACCCGGTTCCCATCCTCTGTCAATTCCTTAAAGATTTTATTTACTAAAGTTACCGACCGGTGCCTTCCTCCGGTACAGCCGATGGATATAACCAAATTGTTTTTGCCCTCCTGAATATAGTTCGGTATTAAGAATCGAATCATGTCCAAAAGCTTTGCATAAAACTCCCTGCTGACATCATTGCCCATGACATAGCGCTGTACCCGTGGATCATCCCCGGTGTACTCCTTCAAGGATTTTTCATAGTAAGGATTCGGTAAAAAACGCACATCAAATACCAGGTCCGAATCCAGGGGAACTCCGTATTTAAAGCCGAAGGAAGTTAAGGAAATCCTAAGATTTCTCCCTTTTTTTCCTTCAATATACAGGTTTCGAATCTCCTCTTTTAGGGATTTTAAATCCAGACCTGTGGTATCGATAATATTATTTGCCATCTGCCGTAGATTTTGAAGCTTTTTCCGTTCTTCTTTAATCCCTTCTTCCAAAGATCCATCCATGGATAAGGGGTGACTTCTCCTTGTTTCTTTGAAACGTTTAATCAGTTCCTCATTACTGGCATCCAAGAAAAGAATTTCATAATGATAACCCAGTCTTTCCAATTCTTCCAAATTTGACACCAGATCATCAAAGAACTCTCCGCCCCGGATGTCCATAACAATGGCTGCTTTTTCAAAGGTGCCCTGGGATTGATCCCAAAGCTCTGAAAATTTTTGCAATAGTATAGGAGGCATATTGTCCACACAATAAAACCCTAAATCTTCCATGTATTTGACCACTTGACTTTTCCCGGCACCGGACATACCGGTTATAATGGTGAACTTCATCCTCTCATCTCCTTATTTACTCTACTGCCTATAACCCTTAGCAGCCGTTATTCTTCACCGATAATGCGAAGTTCCCGTTGTAAATCCACTCCGTATTTTTCTTTTACGGTTTTTTGTACTTTTCCTACTAAATCCATCACGTCCTGGGCTGTGGCTCCCCCTTGATTTACTATAAATCCGCAGTGCAGAGTGGACACTTCAGCCCCTCCAACGCGACAACCTTTTAATCCGCTGTCTTGAATCAGTTTTCCTGCAAAATACCCTTCCGGTCGCTTAAACACACTGCCTGCACTGGGCAAGTTTATCGGTTGCTTTGTCGTTCTTTGATAATCCAGTTCTTGAATTTTTGCATATATTTCTTCCGAATTCCCGGTTTCCAATTCCATTACCACTTCCAAAACTGCATAGTGCTTTTCCTGTAAAATACTGCTTCTATAACCCATCTGTAATTCCTGATTACTAAAGGTGACAACGTCGCCATGATCATTTAGGGCTCTCACCAAGGTTACCACATCTTTCATCTCGCCTCCATAGGCTCCGGCATTCATGAATACTGCTCCTCCCAGACTTCCGGGAATCCCGCTGGCAAACTCAAAACCTTTTAACGAAGCCTTCGCAATCCTTTTTGCCAGTCTTGATAATAGAATGCCTGATTCCGCTGTCACTGTGGTGCCTTCTATGGTTACCTGATTATAACTCTCGCCAAGTTTAATGACCACCCCGCGGATCCCTTTATCTCGAATCAGTAAATTACTGGCATTCCCAATAATCATATAGGGAATTTTTTCTTTTTTTAAATTTCTGACGGTTCCCGCAATCTCTTCCATTTTTTCCGGCAACACCAGAAAATCTGCAGGCCCTCCTATTTTAAAGGAGCTATGATTCTTCATGGGCTCATCGATTAAAATGTGTTTTTTATCTACGGTTTTCTCTAAAACCTCTAAAATTTTGGTCTTATCCAATCCATTCACTCCTTGCTCACTGGTCTGTTTTTTAATATTTTAATCCTTTTTTTCTGTAATTCAGTTTTTCATTTAACACGATCTCACCGGGGGTTTCAACTTCTAAAAACAAAATTTCCTGCAAGAAAGAGCACCCTGCTTTCCTATAGATGGGACAAGTGCTGTGGCATCTTTTCCCTACTTTCCCAATTGTGAAGGCTACTTCCTTTCCCAGTACTTGATCCCCCGGTTTCATTCCATGGACTTCATTATCCCCGGATGTGCTTATTTCTATATTGGCTTTGAATCGACCATGACAAAAACCTCGGATTCCAAGTTGAAGATCCTCTTTTATCATTTTTATTCCCCGGTCCGTAATCAAGCTGATTTCATTCTGTNCATGGAGAAAAAGGGNCCTTCGGTCTTCCCAACAGCTTTTCTCTTTCGCTTGAAGCTTCAGCACCTTCATTATTCAGCCTCCGATTTGAGACATATTTCGAGTAATGGCTTCATAGTCCACGGTATCTAAGTAATGCTTTTCCGGTTTGGATGTGATGGCTTTTGCCAAAAGGTTTTTTAACGACCCCTCATTCCGACGTAATGCAGGAAGAAGGTCGATCTCCTGGCTACTGTGAAGGCAGGGTTTTAATTTACCGTCAAAGGTAACTCTCAGACGATTGCATTCAGCACAAAAGTGACTGGATATGGGATCGATAAATCCTACTCTTCCTTTCCCACCCGGAAGTTTATAGTATTTTGCCGGACTGCCGATCTCCTGGTTTAAAGGGACCAGCTCCGGAACCCGATTTCGTACTTCTTCATTGGAAATAAAATGTTCCTTTGACCATGTACTGGCCTCACCAATAGGCATAAGCTCTATAAACCGTACATCGATGGGATATATTCTGGTTAAATTCATCAGATTTGGAATGTCCGCTTCATTTTCCCCTCCGATAATCACCGTGTTCAGCTTAATGGGATGCAGTCCCAGTTTCAAGGCTTCTTCAATGCCTTCCAGCACTTGTCTTACCTCTCCTCCCCGGGTAATATTTCGGTATTTATCCGGGTCAAGGGAATCAATGCTGATATTTATCCGATTCAGCCCCGCCGCTTTTAACTCTTTGCCGTATTTTTTAAGCAGCAGCCCGTTTGTGGTCATGGCAACATCTTTAATCCCTTCTATTGAAGCGATTCCCTTTACTAAATCAATAATTCCTTTTCTTACCAGAGGTTCTCCCCCGGTGATCCGGACCTTTTGGATTCCCAAGCTTGCACTTTCTTTAGCAATTTTTATAATTTCTTCAATACTGAGCACCTCACAGTGATGCATTTTTTCCACACCGGATTCCGGCATGCAGTATTTACAACGGAGGTTGCAAAGATCCGTCACAGAAATCCGGAGATAATTAATGTTTCTTCTATAAGTATCCTTCATAAGATCTCTCCATTCTACTTAGTCTTCCCACTGACTCTTTTGCTTCCATGATAGATATTCATTCGATTTCCTCTGGCAAATCCGATTAAGGTAATATCCAAATCTTTTGCGATATTAACAGAAAGCTCCGTGGGAGCAGACCTTGAAACAACAACCGGAATTGCTTTTTTGGCGGCCTTGATAATCATTTCCGAGGATAACCTTCCACTGGTAACAAGAATTTTATCCTCCAGGGATACTTCTTTTGAAAAGGCTTCTCCGATAACTTTGTCCAAAGCATTATGTCTTCCGATATCCTCATGAAAAAACAGCACTTTTTCCTGATCGCAAAGAGCGCAGAAATGAACTCCTCCTGTTTCTTTGAAAAGACCGGATTGTTGATTCAGTTCTTTGGAAAGGTTTAAAATATGTTGGTAATCATATTGGATATCTCCCTTGATTTTTTTACTTCCCAGGGAATCCAACACATTATAAAAGACCGTTCCTTTTCCGCAACCTGTGGTCACCGTGCGTTTTCCGTAAAGCTTTTGTTTTAAGTCTATTTTATTATGCAGTTGTATATGAATATGACCGGTTTCTTCCTCCACCGTAATCTTTCCTACATCTTTTTTATTTGCAATCATCCCCTCGGATATTAAAAAGCCCAGGGTCAAATACTGAAGATTCTCCGATGAATTCGGGGAGCAGAGTAATGTGATAAATTCCTCATCATTTAAATATACGGTTAGGGGGTACTCCATTACCACCTGGTCTTCCATTTCCTCAATTACTCCATCTTTGATTTGTTCTATCTGAATTGTTTTTGTCCGCTCCATGACTTTCCCTCCAAGAATTTTCTTCCTAATTCTATATCCTTTATCATTTTCGATCTTTATACTTTTGGTATACTGCAGAATGCAGAGAGACCAAAATTCCTAAAAACAAATAAACCACCAGTCCATCGATGAAATGCACCCCAACCATGGCAATGATTAGAAAGGGAATGACCGATACAAAAAAGATCTTTGAATTAAAGCGCTGAAATTTTTCTTTGATTTTCATCCACACTACTCCTTTAACATCCATTATATTCTTTTTTTCTTCTATGCCTATTTTAACATACAAACCATAAAAAAAGCCATTTTTCAGAAGGATTTCTTCCGATAAAAGGCTTCGGTTACTGCTTATATATATATATCTAAGAAAACTTGGTTTCCTTTGACTTTTCATTTGACACTTCCTAAACTACATCTTCCGGTTTCTTTTCCTACCTATGTGATTTACCTTATGATATAATATTGCTAGAGTGTCTATTTGAGAGTCAGGGGAAAGGAAGATGTTTATATGAATCTGCAATACTTAAAATCATTTTATATCACCGTTAAACTCAATAGCATCTCCAAAGCGGCAAAAGAACTTCACCTTACACAGCCGGGATTGAGTATGCAATTGCAGGCTTTAGAAAAAGAATTGGACTCGAATCTTCTAATTCGAAGTAATCGGGGAGTGGAACTCACCGAAGCCGGGAAAATTCTATTTGATTATGCGGATACCATTCTGTCACTTCAGGACAACATTCAGCGGGATCTGAGCAATTTCAAGACCTCAAAAAAAGAATTATTCCTCGGGGCCTGTAAATCCATCGGAGAACATGCCCTTCCCTGCAGTATTTATATTTTTAAAAATAAGCATCCGGATATTGATATAAATTTCAACATTTATAATTCCCGGGAAGTCATTAGTCGGCTCAAGGACAAATCCATTAACCTCGGTATCGTTCAAGAGGAAGTTTCAGAGGATGGTATTGTTGCAGAACTTCTTGGCGAAGACCCTATACTATTGGTTACCTCCTCTTCTTCTCATAAGAACAGTATTACACTGGATGAACTTTTACAGGTTCCCCTTATTTCCCGGGAAAAGGGATCCGGCACCCAACGAGCCATACAGGAAGCATTGAATAAACAGTCGATTCAGTGCGAAGATTTAAAAACAATGTATCAGCTAAACTCCATGGAAGCCATTAAAAGCTCCGTAGTGTCGGGTAAAGGCATGGCCTTTATTCCGAAATTAACCATAGAACGGGAGTTATATGAGGGCACGTTACACGTGGTTGATGTGGAGGGACTTTCCATTAACAGCAGTTACTATGTGATCTATCGAAAAAAACATCCCTTTTCCATATATGAAGAGGCCTTCAAAAAGTTTTTGAAATCCTCCGATCGCGGCTTTTGTTAAGCAGTAGGTGAGACGTAGATTGGCCCCTTAGAAAACTGAGGGGCCTTTAAATTATTGGATTGTTTACTCTTTTTTAATTGCATTTCTTTCTTGCTTGTCCTGTTTTCTTGCTTTTTTCCCTTCTCTCTAAACCATGTAGCGCATCAAAATTTTTGATCCGATCACTCCTCCAAACACCATGAAAACTCCAAAAACCCAGCCATGCAGTGAGAAGGAAGGAATCCCGCTGAAAAATGCTCCGATGTTGCAACCAAAGGCGATATTTGCTCCATATCCCATTAACAGTCCGCCGAAAACAGCGAAAGCAACCTGTTTAAAGTTCTTAATCCTTCTCCATTTAAACTCACTGCTGATTAGAACCGATAACAGTGCCCCTAGAATCACCGCAAGATTTAAAACACTCACCGTGTTTACTAAAAAGCTTTCTCCTGCCGTAAATCCTCCATAAATTTCGAAGTAACTTCCCGCGAAATCATTGTAGCCGAATTTTTCCAGAACCCACATCCCCCAATATAAAAAACCGGAAGTAATTCTCCAGGGGGCCCCCGTAAACATGAGTAAAAATACATTTAACAGACTTAATATAATTGCAGCCGCCCAGTAAGGCCATGGGGCTTTCAGCACTTTATTAAATATTTTATTCATGGGAATCCACCTTTTCAATATAAATCTCCCATTCTCCCCGTCCGATCTCAATATAATCCATTTTATGACCCTGTTTATCCACCCATTCTATAACATTGGTTATCGAACAGTTATGGTCGGTTTTCATAATTAACAGATCTTTTGCCTTCATCTTCTGTAATTTTTTCGAAGCTTTAATCAGTGGAATCGGACAGGCTTCATGCATACAGTCCAAGAATTCTTCCTTCATGGTTTTCATCCCCTTTCACCTTCAACAGGTTATATATTTTTTCTTTTCGCAAATTTACGGGCCCCGGCGTACAGTAGTCCTAAGACCGTAAGCTGTAATAGTAATGCAGGAATAAATCCTATAATGTTGGGCAGATAGATGGCCTCCCTACCCTCAATAAATGAATCATACCAGAAAGAATAATGAAATACCCCGGCAAGCAGGGCTCCCGCAATAAAAGCCATCAGCACCACCATCTGCAGTGTGAAACCTTCTCCAACCCTCACTAAGGTTCCGGAAGCACACCCTCCGGCAATTACCATCCCCACACCGAACAAGCTCCCTCCGATCACGGTATTCCAGCCTATGGGCCTCAGGGTACCCGGCACTTCACTGATTAGAAAATTTCCGATATCCAGAGTCAGCACCTGCAGGATGAAGAAAAACACAGTGGACACCATCAGGGCCAGAATTACCGCCTGTAACAGTTTCGTGGTGCCAAGGGTCAACGGGTTTCGAATGCTTGCGGTAAAACAAAACCTTGAGCGCTCCAGGGTAAACCCTAAAAGTATGCCCAGGGGAAACACCCACATATAGTGGGACTGGTTAATGAATAAAACCGAGACAATCCCAAGTACTATGATCAGCAATGTCCACCCATAAGGGCTCTGATCCCTAGTTTTAATTGCTTTCATTTCTTCTTGCCGTCTTTTTTTCAAGGCTTCGATTCGTTCAGAAGTCATTCTTTCCCTCCCTCTGTATTTTTTCATCAATCCTTGTATAATGTTTTTACTTTATAAACAATGCGAACCAAGGTTTTCCCTTTTTAGAAAAAGCCCTCTATACTTCATAGAGCGCTTTTAAAAATATTTTAATTTCGGACTTCCTCTTCATCCTTCTGTTTTTCTTTTTTTCGATAAATAACGGAAGATATAATAATACTCAGTTCAAACAAAATCATCATGGGCCCTGCCAGTAGGGCTTGAGAAATAATATCCGGAGGTGTAAGAAGGGCTGATAATACTACTACGATCAAAAACACAAATTTCCGGGCCCTTCGAAGGGTCCTTGGACGTACCAGGTTGAATTTTGTCAATAACAGTACCAGCATGGGAAGTTCAAAGGCTACTCCGAAAGCCAACAAAATTGAAGTGACAAACCCGATATAATTAGTAAAAGAAAACAAAGCCTGTACCTGTTCACTGGCCATCCCTGCAAAAAAATCCAAACTTAAGGGCAGAATTAATAAATATGCAAAAACAATTCCCCCTACAAAAAAGAAGGTTCCAAAAAATACGGATAAAAATAAAAATATTTTTTGTTTTTTTTCAATTCCGGGAACGATAAAGGCCCACAGTTGATAAAGTATGATCGGCAGTGCTCCTACCAAACCTGTTATTAAGGCCAGTTTTATATGGGCCATTAACAGTTCCGGAGGACTGAGGTAAATAAAGTCCACCTCACCACTGGGACGAATAATCAGATTTTGGATTTCATCAACGAAATAGAAAGCTATCCCTGTTGCTCCCAATAAGGAAACAATCACGATGATAATTCTTTTTCTTAATTCAGTTAAGTGTTCAACCAGTGTTAATCCTTCTTCATTCAAGGAAGGGCCTCCCTCAGCACTTAGTCTGCCTTCTGTTTTTAATGTTTTCCTACTTTTAATCTTCCTCGGTGTCTTCATTCTTTATCCCGTCAGTTTTCGTTTCCTGGGTTTCCTCTTCTTTTTGATCTTTACTTTTTTTTGATTCGGAAACCTCTCCATCTCCCATTAGATTACTGGTTTCTTTCTTAAATTCTTTTAAGCTCTTGCCTAGGGCTTTTCCGATCTCCGGTAGCTTTGCCGGTCCAAAAATCACTAAAGCAACAACCAGAATCAATATCAGCTCTACAACTCCTAATCTTCCACCAAACATGTTGATTCCTCCTAAAGTATATTTGCAGCTCCATATCCAGCTAACAGTATGTAGCTACGGATGATTCTTTTCTTGATAAAATTATAACATATTATTGATAAGAATAATTCTTTATTCCTTCTTCATGCTAAAGTCTTATGGTTCATAATGGTTGGTTATACTCATAGATAAGTGTACAGAGCCTTAAAGAATTCTAAAGCCTTCGATATAATTCATGTTTATAAAAATCCTCTTTATCGTCGAGGGCTTGATCAATAGTGTTCAGTAAAGCCTCCCTGTCCTTGGGAAGACTTCCTTTCAAGGCTACATAGTTTGATGCGTGGTTGCTTCGAAAGACTGTATTCTTCAGCTCTAAACCTTGGATCATCCAACGGGCTTCCTTAAGAACTTCCTCCGGTCCCTGGAGCTGGAATTCACCTTTTTCTACGGCTTCAAATAAGATCGTCCCTTCTTGAACCAAAAGGGTTAATAAAGAGAAATAATCCGGTTGAATAGCGTTTACCACCTCTGCGGATTTTAATGCATGCTCTTGCCAAAGCTCTTTCCCTCCAAGACCGGAAATCACTGTAACCGATAGTTTAAATCCTGCATTACCGGCCTTTTGACCGGCTTCAATCATTTCTTGGGAACCGACCCCTTTATTGATTTTATCCAGAATGATATCGCTGCCGGATTCTATCCCCAGATAAAGCAAGTTCAGACCTAATTCCTTTATTTTTTCCAATTCTATAGAGGTTTTTCTCAAAATATCCTTTGGGGCACTATAGGCCGATACTCTTTTACATTCGGGGAAAAGCCTTCTAATTTCTAATAATATCCTTTCCAGTTGGAAGTTCGGTATTACTAAGGCATTTCCATCGGCTAAAAAAATCCTTTCTACGTTGCTATGGGTTTTCCGTGCCATGGTTAAATCCTCTAGTATTTCATCTGCCTTCCGTAGACGAAAACTTTTTTCTTTGTACATTCCGCAAAAAGTACATTGATTATGGGAGCAGCCAATACTTACCTGTATTATTAGACTGTAGGCTTCGCTGGGCGGACGATAAATATTTCCTTCATAGTTCATTATATGATCTCTCCAAACTTTTTTTATTTCTTTTATTCTACCATATTTCCATTGATTCTTTTACCCGTCTTTGCTTTTCGTTTTTTAGTTTTAGCTTGAGGGACTGATGTTGGGTTTCTAAAAATTTTCGAGAAACGGGAAAATGACTCTCCGCCCGTCGAACATATTCTTCGCTAAAGGAGCCGGGGTTCATTAATACGGAACCCAGAATCAACAGCAATGTATTTTCCATTAGAAAATTTTTCATGCTCTTTTTCATACTCTGATGGGTGGTGCTATCAAAATAAGCTTCAAAAACCCTTTCAGTGAAATCAATTAATTGGTCCGCCTCCTTATCTAAGGTTTTCTTTCCATAGCCCAGGGAAAAAAGGGTTTGATGTTGATTTTGATAATCTTCTTTGCAGTCCTGTAAATCGTCGGCCATTTGCAATAATGCTCCGTAATTAAAACAAAAGATCCTTTCTTCTTCGTTCAGGCTGCCCTTGACCAAATAGCCATCGGCCAGTACCGATGCCCCCCCTTTGTGAAAACTGATTTCCAGCAGATTTTTTTCCTGTGATTCTGTTCCTGTTCCATTTTCCCATATTTTATCTCCGATGCAGGCAGACTGTTGTCTCAAACTTTCTCGCTGGCTGTGATGAATATATAAAAGACTTTCGAAAACCTCCGGGTGCAATTCCCTAGAAAAGGTTTCTTCGATTTTTTCAATCATATGAAAAATTTTTACTTCTTCTGTTTTCTCACTCTGCACCTTATCGCCTAACAGACGTCGATGTAATCGGTCACAGGCTAAGTATTTTTCCTCCTTTTTAATCCCGGGATCATCCATGAAGTTATCGGTGTAGGGATACAGCATACTATATCCGAAAACTCCCTCAGTACATTCCACCGGGATCTCAAAAGACTTTTGCAGCAAATTCATAATCCATACATTACGAAAGGCCTGTCCGATATCTTCTATTGCTATTTTAGAATCATAATTTCGAACCTTGGTGATAAAATCCTCGGAACTTTGAAAGAATCCGGGATCCAGAAATATCTCTTTGCCTTCCCGGGAAAACAAAGGGCCCTGCAGTAAAAACGCTTCCAGAACTTTCTTTAATTTCTCTTTGGACTTTAACTCTTCCGTGTTCTTCATCAGTTGAAGGAGTGCCCCTTCGTTTTCTGTTTTTTCTTTCTTATCGTATTTTCGCATTGCTCCGCTCCATGGCTCCCGTTTTACATTTCTCCATAGTTTGAGAGCCTGTTGGTGCATTTTATCAATGTCTAAATAGTCATAGGTAAACCCCTCGGGATTTCCTCTTATCATCCTGTTTCCCCTCCCATATTTATTTCCTTGTCTTTATTATAATCAAATTTCAACATAAAAAAAACTTGAAGTTTTTTCCCCTCGCCCTCTTAGAGGAGGATCGTACAAAAACCCTGCAAGGATTGGCTCCTTGCAGGGTTTTTTGTTTCAATGCTTAGACTATTTCAGCTTACCTATTAAGAAGCTTTTTCAATGTTTACTGCACTTACCTTTAATTCAGGAATTTTAGAGTACTCATCCAACACACTGCCATTGGTCAGAATGTTTGCTGCTCCCTCTGCCCAGTGGAAAGGAATAAATACGGTGTTTCCGGAAATTTTATCCGTTACCTTGGCATTTACAGTAATCGATCCTCTTCGGGAAGAAACCTTAATCCGGTCTCCGGTTTCGATATTCTTTACCCGAGCCAGTTCCGGACTGATTTCAATAAAACTCTCAGGTGCCAAGTTGTTCAGCCCTTCAGTTTTCCCGGTCATGGTTCTGGTGTGATACTGATAAAGTACCCTTCCCGTAGTCATGATCAACGGATATTCTTCATCGGTAACCTCGGCAGACGGTTTGTAATTTGCGGGTTTGAACAGTCCCAGTCCCCGGGCAAAGCGTTCTCCATGTAAAAACCTGGTTCCTTCATGGGTTTTTGTAGGGCATGGCCACTGCAGTCCGTTTCCTTCCAGACGACTGTAATCGATTCCGGCGTATTGTGGTGTCACACTGGCAATTTCATCCATGATTTCCGAAGCACTTTCATAGGTCTTTTCATAGCCCAATCGATTCATCAGGTTCATAAAGATCTCCCAGTCATTCTTCGCTTCTCCCGGCGCATCGATGGCCTTACGAATTCGTTGTACCCGTCTCTCGGTATTTACAAAGGTACCGTCTTTTTCCGCATAGGCGGTGGCGGGTAGCACAACATCCGCAAGTTCTGCAGTTTCCGTAAGGAAGATGTCCTGGACTACTAAGAAATCTAAACTCTCTATGGCCTTTCGAATATGGGTGGTATCAGGATCGGAAACCATTGGATTTTCTCCCATAATGTAAATCATCTTCACGCTTTTTCGAAGAGCGTTATCCATCATTTCCGGAAGGGTAAGACCATTTTCATCAGAAAGATCCACACTCCAAGCTTCATCAAATTTCTTCTTCATATCAGGGTTTGCTACAGGCTGGTATCCCGGATAAACATTGGGAAGACCTCCCATGTCACAAGCTCCCTGTACATTGTTTTGTCCTCTCAGAGGATTCACTCCCGTACCTTCTCTTCCGATGTTTCCTGTAAGCATGGCAAGATTCGCAATGCTCATTACACTTTCGGTCCCGGTACTGTGTTGGGTAATTCCCATACAGTAATAAATTGCAGCACGATTGCCTTCTCCGTAAATTTTTGCAGCCTTTATAATGTCTTTGGCATCCACTTCACAAATTTCCGCAACTTTTTCCGGAGTATACTCTTTTACCAGTTCCTTTAATGCTTCAAAGTTTTCCGTTCGCTCTTCGATAAACTTATCATCTTGAAGCTCTTCTGCCAAAATCACATGCATAAGTCCGTTGGAAAGAGCCAGGCTGGTTCCCGGTTTAATCTGTAAAAAAACATCCGCATAATAGGCAAGTTCAATTTCCCGAGGGTCCGCTACTATAAGCTTCGCCCCATTTTTTACCGCTTGCTTCATTTTGGATCCGATGACGGGATGATTCTCTGTGGTATTGGATCCCGTAACAAATAATACGTCGGATTTTAATACTTCGTCCACACTATTTGTCATCGCTCCGCTACCTAACGTTGTTGCAAGACCTGCAACGGTAGAGGAGTGTCAGAGTCGGGCACAGTGGTCCACACTGTTGGTTCCGATGGCTGCCCGCATAAACTTTTGCATCATATAATTGTCTTCCGTGCTGCATCTTGCAGAGGTAAGTCCTGCAAAAGCTCCCGGACCGTTTTCCGCTTTAATGCTGTTGATTTTTCCAACGATGGTATCATAAGCTTCTTCCCAGGTGGATTCTTGAAGTCTGCCGTCTTTTCGAATCAAAGGCATCTTCAGTCGATCGGGATGACTTAAGAAATCAAAGGCAAATTTACCCTTTGCACAGAGCATTCGATCATTAACCCCGTCCGCCGGTTGCACTTCCACTACTTTATTATCCTTTACCAGTAAATCCATTTGACATCCCACACCGCAGTATGAACAGGTAGTCCGGACTTTGTTCACTTCCCAGTATCGAAACTTGGTTTTCTTCTTCGATCCCAAAGCATCCACGGGACAGACGGAAACACAGTTTCCACAGGATACACAGGTGGACTCGGATAGACCTCTTTCCAGGGGAGTTGCAATATGGGTTTCAAACCCTCTTTCTGCAAAACCGATGGCATGGGTTTCCTGCAATTCATCACACACCATTACACATTTTCCGCATTTGATACATTTATTTTGATCGCTATAGTAAAAATCATTAGACTGATCGATTTCATAGTGGTTTCTTGCCCCGTCATAGGAGGTTTCTTCCACGCCGTACTGATAACAAAGATCCTGCAGGACACATTCCCCGGCTTTTTCACAGGTTAAACACTCCAGGGGATGGTCCGCTAAAAGAAGATCCAGGATCTCTTTCCGGGCGGTTACTACATCTTCGCTTTCGGTTTCCACTTCCATTCCTTCATAAACAGGCGTTACACAGGCCGTGGGAAGGTTTGCTCCGCCATTTACTTCCACCACACAAATTCTACAGGAACCATGGGGCTTTAATCTTTCATCGTGGCAAAAAGTGGGGATCTTAATACCGATTTTTTTTGCTGCTTCCAGTACGGTACTGCCTTTTTCCACTTCCACCTTTTGACCATTAATTGATACGGTCACCATTTACTTTCGCCTCCTTCGTAAAATCATTTAGTACATTCTTTATCGTCAAGGACTATCAAATTTCTTAAGAAATTCATCTTCATTCAATCTTATCCTTTTTTTATGGCGTCAAAAGGACAGGCTTCCAAGCAAGCGTTACACTTAATACATTTATCCGTATCAATGTGGTATACGGTTTTGCCTTTTGTTCCGCTGATACAGTCCACAGGACATTTTGCTGCGCAAATTCCACATTTCTTACATTTATCTTCAATCACGATATAATTCAGTAAGGCTTTACAAACACCTGCAGGACACCGCTTATCATGAACATGGGCTTCATATTCATCCATAAAGAAATCAAGGGTTGAAAGCACAGGGTTCGGAGCAGTTTGTCCCAACCCGCAAAGGGATGCATTTTTTATGGTTTTTGCCAGGGTCTCAAGTTTAGCCAGGTCCGCCGGCGTTCCTTTACCCTCTGCGATTTTATCCAGCATTTCCAGCATTCTTTTCGTGCCGTCTCGACAAGGAGTACATTTTCCACAGGACTCGTCCACGGTAAAGTCTAAAAAGAACCGTGCAATGTCCACCATACAGTTATCTTCATCCAAAACGATCATACCGCCGGACCCCATCATAGATCCTAATTCAATTAAATTATCATAATCAATAGGAGTGTCAATATGGGCCGCAGGAATACATCCTCCCGAAGGTCCACCGGTTTGTACCGCCTTAAACTCTTTTCCTCCTGGAATACCGCCTCCGACATCATAAATCGCTTCCCGAAGGGTGGTTCCCATGGGGATCTCCAAGAGTCCCGTATTATTAATTTTTCCGGCTAAGGCAAACACCTTGGTTCCTTTGGATTTTTCCGTTCCAATACTGGCAAACCATTCCGCTCCCCTGAGGATTATTTGAGGAATGTTGGCATAGGTTTCCACATTGTTCAGCAGAGTCGGCTTATCAAAAAGTCCTTTCACTGCCGGAAAGGGAGGTCTCGGTACCGGCATTCCCCGTTTTCCTTCAATGGATTTAATTAATGCGGTTTCCTCTCCACAGACGAAGGCTCCGGCTCCAAGACGAATTTCCATATCAAAGCTGAAGTCCGTACCAAAAATATTTTCTCCTAAAAGTCCCATCTCTTTTGCCTGGTCGATGGCAATTTGCAAGCGGTTTACCGCAATAGGATACTCGGCTCGAACATAGACATATCCCTTATTCGCTCCTACAGCATATCCTGCAATGGCCATGGATTCGATCACTACATGAGGGTCCCCTTCTAATACGGAACGGTCCATAAAGGCCCCGGGATCCCCTTCATCGGCGTTACAGGCAATGTACTTCTGGTCCCCTTCCGCCTTCGCGGTAAATTCCCACTTCAATCCTGTGGGAAATCCTCCGCCTCCTCGGCCTCGGAGTCCCGAATCTTTAACAATTTGAATAACCTCTTCGGGCTTCATTTCAGAGAGCACCCGCCCTAAGGCTTCATATCCGTCATAGGCGATATACTCTTCGATAACTTCCGGGTTAATTACACCGCAATTTCTCAGCGCTACACGCTCTTGCTTTTTGTAGAATCCTACATCATTAATGGACTGCATTTCTCCTTCTTGATAGGATTCCTTATATAGTAAATCCGTAACGATTCTTCCCTTTACCAGGTGCTCTGCAACAATGGTATCCACATCTTCTACCTTCAGCTGACTATAGAATGCTCCCTCCGGGTAGACAATGACGATGGGTCCTGCTTCACAAAGACCGAAACATCCGGTTTTCACTACTTTTGCTTCATCCTTTAAATCATTTTTTTCAATCAGCTCTTTAAACCGTTCTTCAATTTTCAAGGAATCGGAAGATACACATCCGGTCCCTCCACATACAAGTATATGGGATCGATATAATTCCATTTTCAAACCTCCTTGCGCTTAGTTTAGTCCCTTACTTTTCATAGGCTCCAATCGTGTACTCACTCACTACTTTTCCATTGACGATGTGTTCCGTCACAACTTTTTTCGCTTTTTCCGCATCCATGTGCACATAGGTAACTTTTTCTTCCCCGGTTCTGTATACTTCAAACATGGGCTCTAATCGACAGGCTCCGATACATCCGGTTTGGGTTACGGTTACATCCTGCAGATTTCTTTTCTTAACTTCTTCCACAAGAGCCATCATTACCGGTCTTGCCCCGGAGGAAATTCCGCAAGTTGCCATTCCTACCACAATCCGGGTTCCTTTGCCGCTTCTTCGCATATCCACCTGATCTAAGGATTCTTTTCGAAGTTTTCTCAGTTCTTCTAAGCTTTTCATGACCGAACCTCCTTGGATTCATAATTTTTTCTTATAGGTTCCTTTAATCTTTGTATTTCTCCATAATTCCCGGTACATCTGTCACTTCCAACTTTCCATATACGTCTTCATTAACTGTAATAATCGGAGCCAGTCCGCAGGCGCCAATACATCGGGTAGCCTCTAAAGTGAAATTTCCATCGGCTGAAGTTTCGCCGCTTTTAGTATCAATGATTTCACTGATTTTGTCTAAAATCGGCTGTGCACTTTTTACGTAGCATGCGGTTCCCATACAGACACTGATGACATATTTCCCCTTTGGTATCAGCGAAAATTGGGAGTAGAAGGTTACCACGCCGTAGATATCACTCATGGGTACTTTTAACCTTTCAGATACATGCTTTTGCACCTCATAGGGTACGCACCCGAAAATCTTTTGGGCTTGGGTCAACACTTGCATAAGGGGCCCTTTGCTTCCTTGTACTTTTTCAATCTGTCGGTCCAGTTGCTGAAAATTTTCTTCCGTTAACGCTTTGCTTACCAATTCTTCCATAATGTCCCTCCTTAGCTATATATTCATGTACTTTGTAACCGGGTTCTGGTGAATACATTATAAAAAACCTTACCCTCTTATTCTACTTCAACGGGTAGGGAAATTCAAACTTTTGTATTCATTTTTGAATATTTCAAGTACTTTTGGGTATCTAATAATGTTAATTTTTTAACTATTATAGTATATAATAAAAATCCTTTGAAATCAATAAAGTTTTTACAACTTTCGTAAATATTTTAAGTGTTCACACTTTCCCAAGGTGAAGTTCCCCTAATACTTTCATTATGATAACAAAAAAACTATAGGGCAGCTTTTGCCCTATAGCGCGCTCCAGAAGATTAAGCTGTTTTGTTCTTAGATTTGACATTTTTCATCATTGGATAAATTGTTTTTTTAAATTCTCCACATCTTTTTTAGTAATACGGTCCACTGCCAAGAGTTCCTCTTCCGGAGCATTTTTTATGTTCTCCAGGGTTTTAAATTTATTATAAAGGGCCAATTTTTTTACTCGACCGATGCCCGGGACATCGTCCAGTTCCGACTTTTCCTGGTGTTTTTTCATCAAACTTCGATGATGGGTAATGGCGAAACGATGAACTTCCTCTTGTACCTGACTGATAAATAGCATTAATGAACTGCCCTTTTTCAAAGGAAGTTCTTGTCCTTTATAGACCAGGCCACGGGTACGATGTTTATCGTCCTTGACCATACCGCATACGGGAATCTCTATGCCGAGGCTTTTAAGAACTCTTTCGACGATGCTCACCTGACCTTTTCCGCCATCGATTAATATCAATTCCGGAAAAGTAGCGAATTTCCCCAAAGTCTCCACTGCCGATAAATCCTCCAGTTTCTGTAGATCTTCGATCTCTCTTAAACCTCTTTTAAAGCGACGTTCCAACACTTCTTCCATACTCTTGTAGTCATCGGGACCCTTGACCTTTTGTATTTTAAAACGCCGATATTCCTTACGGTCCGGTTTCGTATCCCTAAAAACCACCATGGAGCCTACGGATTCCACTCCTTGAATATTGGAGATATCATAGGCTTCAATACGGTGGGGAGGCTCGTCCAGTTTCAAAATTTCCTGTAATCCTGTAAGTACCTGGTCCGCTTTTTCTTCCTTTTTCTTTTCCACTTCCACCTTTTGATCGAGAAATAATTTTGCATTTTCCTTCACCATGGTTAAGAGTTTTTTCTTCTCACCGATCTTCGGGATCTGAAGAATCACTTTCTCATTTTTTCGTGAGGAAAGCCAGCTTTCAATAATTTCCCGGTCTTCAAAATCCTGTTCCACTAATATTTCCTTGGGAATAAAATTCATACCGCTGTAAAACTGTTTAATAAAGGAGGATAAGATCTCCTCATCCTTTTCCTCCACATCGTTTTCCAAAATAAAATTCTCCCTCTGTACCAATTTCCCCTGTCTAATAAAGAAAACCTGTACGGAGCTTTTATTTTCCCTTTTGGACATGGCAATAATATCCTGATCGTACTCCTTCGTGGATACCACTTTTTGCCGTTGAAGAATTTCCTTTAAGGCCTCCACCTGGTCACGATATTTTGCGGCTTTTTCAAAGTCCATGGACTCCGCCGCCCGGTGCATTTGTCCTTCTATTTTTTTAATCAGCTCATCTTCCCGACCTTCCAAAAATAAAAGGATTCCCTGGATCATTTCCTGATAAGCCTCTTTATTTACCCGGCCGGTGCAGGGACCGATGCATTTTTTAATATGGTAATTTAAGCAGGGTCGGACCTTTCGCTCAATCAATTTGTTAATATCCTTATTGCATTGGCGAATAGGATAAAGACTTCGAAGAATATTCAGGGTCTCGTTTAATGCCCATACATTGGTATAGGGGCCAAAATACTTGGCCCCGTCCTTTTGAATTTTTCGGGTTTTCAACAGCCGGGGAAACTCCTCCTGCAACGTCACCTTAATATAGGGATAGGTCTTGTCATCCCGAAGAAGCACATTGTACTTCGGCTTATTCTCTTTTATTAAGTTATTCTCTAAAATCAGGGCTTCAATCTCCGAGTCCGTGACAATATACTCGAAGTGATGAATATTGGGAACCATGGCCTGAACCTTCGGTGGCTGATTTCTGGGTGATTGAAAATACTGGCGCACTCGACTTCTAAGGTTAATGGCTTTCCCCACATAAATGATATGGTCCTTGGCGTTTTTCATCAAATAAACCCCGGGACTTTTAGGCAGGTGTTCTAAAAGATTTTGAATCTGCTCTGAGATCTTCTCACTCATTTATGAACCTCCTCAGGATGAACATTCTTTACTTTTTTGGGAAAAAAGCATGGGTTTTAAATATCTTCCGGTGTAGGACTCTTTTACTTTTGCAATTTCCTCCGGGGTTCCCGTTGCTAAAACCCCTCCGCCTTCCTGTCCCCCTTCAGGACCTAAGTCAATGATATGATCTGCGATTTTAATAACATCTAAATTATGCTCAATGACCAGTACGGAGTTCCCGCCTTCTACCAACCGCTGCAGAACGCCAGTAAGTTTATGCACGTCAGCGGTGTGTAGACCGGTGGTGGGTTCATCTAGGATATACAAGGTTTTTCCCGTACTTCGTTTGCTAAGCTCCGTGGCCAGTTTAATTCGTTGAGCTTCTCCTCCCGATAGTTGGGTCGAAGGTTGCCCCAATTTAATATAACTAAGTCCTACGTCCTTTAAAGTTTGGATCTTCCGATTGATTTTTGGAATGTTCTCGAAAAACTCCAGAGCATTTTCCACAGTCATATCCAGTACGTCGGCAATGGTTTTGCCTTTATACAGAATATCCAGAGTTTCCCGATTGTATCGTTTCCCTTTACATACTTCACAGGGCACATATACATCGGGAAGGAAGTGCATTTCAATCTTAATAATTCCGTCACCGTTGCAGGCTTCGCATCTTCCCCCTTTGACGTTAAAACTGAAGCGCCCTTTTTTGTATCCCCGGGTTTTCGCCATTTGGGTTTTTGCAAAGGCATCCCGTATTTCATCAAATACACCGGTATAGGTGGCAGGATTGGAACGAGGCGTTCTTCCAATAGGGGATTGGTCAATTTCAATCACCTTATCGATGTGTTCCATACCCTTTACCTCGTCATGATCTCCAGGTATGTTTTTGGCTCGATTTAAGGTATAGGCCATTTGCTTATATAAAATTTCATTAATGAGGGTGCTTTTTCCCGAACCGGAAACCCCGGTTACACAGGTAAACAGTCCTAAGGGGACGCTGACGTTGATGTTTTTTAAGTTGTTTTCCCGAGCCCCAAGGATTTCCAGGGACTTCCCATTGGGCTTTCTCCGCTCCTTGGGAATCGGAATGAATTTCTTTCCGCTGAGATACTGTCCCGTAATGGACTCCGGCACCTTTTCAATTTCCTTTGCGGTGCCCTGGGCAACAATATAGCCTCCCAGGTTTCCGGCCCCGGGGCCTACATCAATGACGTGGTCCGCTTTTCGAATGGTATCCTCATCATGTTCCACCACAATTACGGTATTCCCGATTTCTGCAAGGTTTTTCAACGTCTTCAACAATTGATCATTATCCCGCTGATGAAGGCCGATGCTGGGTTCGTCCAGGACGTACAGGACCCCTACCAGTTTCGATCCGATTTGAGTAGCCAGTCGAATTCGTTGGGATTCTCCTCCCGATAAGGTTCCCGCATTTCGGGACAGGGTTAAATAACCGAGACCTACATCAAACAAGAAGCTCAGTCTCGCCCGAATTTCTTTAATGATCTGATGGGCAATAAAGGTTTTACGGTCATCCAGTTCCACTTCTTCAAAGAATTTCAAGGCATCCTTTACCGAGTAATCGGTGATCTGTTGAATATTTTTATTATCAAAAGTTACGGCTAAGGCCACATCTTTGAGCCTTCCACCGTTACAGGTTTTACAGGTTTTTTCACTCATAAATCCTTCGATTTTCTCCCGCATATAGTCGGAGTGGGTTTCCAAATATCGTCGTTCAAGATTATAAACCACCCCTTCAAAAACTATGGAGTGTGTCCTTCTGCCGCCGTATTTGGAGTCATATTCAAAGTCCACAAGGGTACCGCCGTCGCCATATAAAAGATCCTGGATGAAATTATCCGGCAGCTCTTTAATGGCCGTAGCAAGGTCGACTCCATATTTATCCGCTAAGGATTGAGCCATTTTAAAATAATAAGTCTCCTCCATATTTCCGCTGGCTTTTCCCCAGGGGACAACGCCCCCTTCTTTAATGCTTAATTCGGGGTTAGGGATAACGAGTTTCGGATCCACCACTTTTTTATGACCGATGCCGCCGCAGGTTTCACAAGCTCCATAGGGGCTGTTAAAGGAAAACATTCTGGGGGATAGTTCTTCCAGTCCGATTTCATGTTCAGGACAGGAAAACTTTGTGGAAAGCAGCATTTCATCGCCATCGATTACATCGACTTTCACCATGCCGTCGGAGAGTTTAATAACGGTTTCCAAAGAATCGCTCAGTCTCCGCTCCACCCCTTCTTTTACCACAATCCGGTCCACAACCACATCGATGTGATGTTTTTTATTCTTCTCCAATTCAATATCTTCACTGATTTCCCGCATTTCTCCATCCACTCGAAGCCGGACAAATCCTTCCTTCTTTAGGTCCTCCAACACTTTTTTATGCATGCCTTTTTTCCCGCTGATGATCGGGGCCAGCAGTTGAATTTTCGTCTTGTCTCCCAACTCCATAATTTTATCGGTAATCTCTTCGATGGTCTGTTGTCGTATTTCTATACCGCAGACGGGACAATGGGGCGTTCCCACCCGGGCAAACAACAGTCGCAGGTAATCATAAATTTCCGTTACGGTCCCCACGGTAGACCGGGGATTTTTATTCGTGGTTTTTTGATCAATGGAAATGGCCGGGGAAAGCCCTTCTATGGACTCCACATCGGGTTTTTCCATTTGACCGAGAAACTGTCTTGCATAGGAGGACAGACTTTCAATGTAGCGCCGTTGTCCTTCCGCATAAATGGTATCAAAGGCCAGGGAGGACTTCCCGGATCCGGAGATTCCGGTGATCACTACAAGCTGGTCTCTTGGAATTTCCACATTAATATTTTGTAGATTATGCTCTTTCCCGCCTTTTACTATGATTTTATCTCTTGTCATCTCTACACCTCTTTTAATTGTTCGATTTCATCGCGGAGTTCCGCAGCCTTTTCAAATTCCAGGGCCTTTGCCGAAGCTTTCATTTCTTTTTCCAGTAATTTAATCCGTTTTTCCCGTTGAGTCTTGCTTAACTGATCCATCCTCGGCTGCTTTTTCGCAAGCTCCAGGGTATATTCCACTTCATCCTCTGCCACTTTGGTAGCTTCAATGATTTCACTGATATGCTTTTTAATGGTAATGGGCTTAATGTTGTGTTCTTTATTATAGGCAATTTGAACGCTTCGACGTCTTTCCGTCTCATCAATGGCTCGCTTCATGGATCCCGTAATCTTATCGGCATACATAACCACCCGGCCTTCCGTATTTCTGGCGGCTCGCCCAATGGTCTGCACCATGGAGGTTTCCGACCGCAAAAATCCTTCTTTGTCCGCATCCAGTATGGCCACTAAGGATACTTCCGGTAAATCCAGTCCTTCTCTCAGGAGGTTAATTCCGATTAATACATCGAATTTACCCAGACGAAGATCCCGGATAATTTCCATTCGTTCCATCGTATCAATATCCGAGTGAAGATAGCGCACCTTAATTCCCAACTCTTCCAAATAATTCGTCAGATCCTCCGACATTTTCTTCGTTAATGTGGTAACCAGTACCCGGAATTTTTTCTCCACTTCCTTATGAATTTCCCCTACCAGGTCATCAATCTGTCCTTTTACGGGACGTACATCCACTTTCGGATCAATAATTCCCGTAGGCCGAATCAGTTGTTCCGTAATCATCTGACTTCTTTCACTTTCATAGGGTCCCGGTGTAGCAGAAACATAAACAATCTGATTGATTAAGGATTCAAATTCCTCAAAATTTAAGGGTCGATTGTCATAGGCCGAGGGTAAACGAAATCCGTATTCCACCAAGTTTTCCTTTCGGGAACGGTCTCCGCCGTACATCCCCCGAACTTGAGGAATGCTTACATGGGACTCATCGGCGATCATCAAATAATCATCAGGAAAATAATCGAGCAAAGTAAAGGGTCTACTTCCCGGCTCTCTACCCGATAAATGTCGGGAGTAGTTCTCAATCCCCTGACAAAATCCAGTTTCTCTAAGCATTTCAATATCATACATGGTTCTTTGTCGAATCCGCTGGGCTTCCAACAGTTTCTCTTCCTGTTTAAAATATGCCTCCCGCTCTTCCAGTTCTTCTTCGATGGCTTTAATCGCGTCTTCCAGTTTTTCCGATCCCGTTGCATAGTGGGAAGCAGGGAAGATGGAAACATGGACCCGTTCCCCGACAATCTCACCGGTCAAGGCATTTACTTCCGTAATCCGTTCAATTTCATCTCCGAAGAATTCCACACGAATGGCCTGCTCCGATGAATTAGCAGGAAAAATCTCGAGGATATCCCCCCGCACCCGAAAGGTTCCCCGTACAAAATTTATATCATTTCGTTCATATTGAATATCCACCAGCTTCCGTAGAATTTCGTCCCGGTCCCGCTCCATACCCGGTCTCAGGGAAAGTCCCAACTCCTTGTATTCTTCGGGATTCCCCAGTCCATAAATACAGGATACACTGGCCACAATAATCACATCCCGCCGTTCAAACAAAGCGGAGGTGGCGGAGTGGCGGAGCTTGTCAATTTCGTCGTTTATGGAGGCGTCCTTTTCGATAAACATATCATTATGGGCCACATAGGCTTCCGGCTGGTAATAGTCATAATAGCTTACAAAATACTCCACCGCATTGTCGGGAAAAAACTCCCGAAACTCACTGGCCAGCTGTGCCGCTAAGGTTTTATTATGGGCCAATACCAAGGTTGGCCGCTGGACATGTTGAATTACATTGGCCATGGTAAAGGTCTTTCCTGAGCCCGTAACCCCTAAAAGAGTTTGATCCCGATGACCTTTATTAAGACTCTTAACCAAGTCTTCAACAGCCTTCGGCTGATCCCCCGTGGGTTTGAAATCCGATTTGATTTGAAAGCGTTCTTCCATTAAATCTCATCCTTTTTTTTAAGTTTAATATAAGTTCATTTTCTATAATTTCTTCTTCGATAATTTTAGTTCTTTTTCAGAACTTTTACACCGAATAGAACTTTAGTTCGTATTATTGTATGTTTTTTCTTTCGGCTTGTCAACCGGAAAACTTGGAATTATTAAAGTTTATAATACGCCGATATTGTAATACCACAACCAGGCCATATGAAGAAATAATACCATAGAATAGACCACAAGGCCGAACTTTGCAATGGGTTCTTTATATTTTTTCGTTTGCCGGATCAAAAACATCACTGCCAAAATCATCAAAATCCTCAAGAGGGCGGCTTTTAATAAGGGGAGCTCAAATAGCCATACCATTAAGGGATTGGCTTCTTCAATGACATTGAGATCCACCACTCCAAAATAAGTTAATAGGAAGTCTAAAAACATCATATATCCCAGAACCCTTATTTTCTTTTTCATAGCCGATGCTCCCTTTTTATTTTCCAATTAATAATCATTCTTAATCACAAAACAAAAATAATGTGGCAGTTGACATAACCTCACTACCACACTATTATTATAGCATATTGAAAATCTTTATTCAATTATCTTCACCTTCATTTTCCCGAGGATCCGAAGGTTATTATTCGATTCCAATCTTCTCTTTTAACACTTCAATTCCCTGTTGCAGCTGCAGGTCTTCACCCTCTTCAATCAACTCCACGCTAACGGTTCTTTCCATTTCCACAATGATATCCGGCTCGATGCCTTCATCCTGAATATAGTTTCCGTCGGGGGTAAAATATTGAGATACGGTATACCGGAAACCGGACCCGTCATCTGAATATTCTCGAATACCTTGTACTAAGGCCTTACCAAAGGTGGTCTCGCCAACAATGGTTCCTCGTTCTCCGTCTTGAACCGCTCCGGCTAAAATCTCGGAAGCACTGGCACTTCCTTTATTCACCAATACCGTCAATGGTACATCTACATGATCACTGGAGGAAGTTTCCTCCCGTCGATTCCCATCCCGATCCTCCGTGTAAACAATTACCTGTTCATCCAACAGCATGTCGGCAATTTTTATGGTTTGGCTCAGCAGTCCTCCGGGATTATTCCGAAGATCCAATACCAATGCCTGCATATTGTCCCCCACTAATTCATCCAGCGCTGTTCTGAAGTCCCGTGCGGTTTGCTGATTAAAGTTGGTAATTCGGATATAGCCGATATCATCCTCCATCATTTCATGATGAACGGTTTCAATCTTTATGGTATCCCTTACAATGGTAAGTTCAATCAGTTCCCGTTCCCCTTCTCTACGAATGGTGACTTCCACTTCCGTTCCCGGTTCCCCCCGCATGAGATCCACGGCTTTATTGAGATTTGGACCCTTGACTTCCTGTCCGTCCACCTCAATAATTCGGTCCCCGGTTTGAATTCCTGCACGAAAGCCCGGTGTGTTTTCAATGGGTGAGACAACAGTTACAAATCCGTCCTCTCCTGGAGTGACTATAATACCGATGCCCCCGAAGGAGCCTTCCGTTTCCGTCATAAAATCTTCATACTCATCGGTACTCATATAAGTGGTATATGGGTCCCCCGTAGCTTCAAACATCCCCCGGACGGCACCCTCCATCAGTTCCGATTCATCAAGCTCCTCATAATAATTTTCCATTAAAAAGTCTCTCATATAGATCAGTTTTGAGAAATCCTCTTCCAGTTCCTGATAATATTCCATATGATTGTCGGATATTAAATAGTTCTCTCCTACTCGAAGGGCGATAAAATTTCCCAAGGTCATATTAACAACGGTTGTTAATAACACCAGAATTACTGCCCCGATCAAAGCCTTTTTTTTACTTATCATTCCATACTCTCCTCTGAGTTCTGCGTCATTATGTTTTTTATGTTCAGTTCATTATGTTTAGTATATTTTATCTATTTTAACATAAATTATCGATTTAGCCAATGCGACGGATTTATGATTTTCGGGTCTCCGTTGACTCTTACTTCAAAGTGCAGATGGGGCCCGGTGGAATTCCCCGTACTTCCGATAGATGCAATCACCTGACCCTGCTCCACACGATTCCCCGCAGCCACATGGTTTTGTGAGTTATGGGCATAAAGAGTCGAGATTCCATCTCCGTGATAAATCACCACATAGTTACCGTAACTGGATCCATAAGTTGAAAGAATTACTTCCCCTGCTAAACTGGCAACGATAGGGGTCCCCATATGAGCAGGAATATCAATTCCCCAGTGCGGTCTCAACCCGCCGAAGATCGGATGGATTCGATTGCCATAGCCGGAAGAAATTCTCGTATAACCCGGTACCGGCCAGGAGGGATTTGTACTGGGAGGGGTTGTTATTATTTCTTCTTCTTTCGGCTCCTCTTCAGGAGGCTCTTCTTTCACAGCCTCTTCTTCAGTTTCCTTGGCTTCCTGTTCCTTCGCAGCTGCTGCTCGTTCCGCTTCCTCTTTGGCTTTTCTTTCCGCTTCCTTTTGAGCTCGTTCCTCCGCTTCCTTTTGAGCTCGTTCCTCTGCAGCTCGCTGTTCCGCTTCTATTCGTGCTTGAACTTCTCGTTCAATCCGCTGGATTTCTCCTTCAAGAAGCTCGGATTCTTCTTCCCATTCCGTAAGCTCCTGCTCCATGTTCGCAATTGTGCCTTGAATTTCCTGTCTCAGACGCTGCTGGGTCCCTCGCGATACTTGCAGGGTTTCCACTTGATATTCCACATCCTGTTGATACTCCAGAAGTTGGCTTTTTTGAGTCTCAAGAACTTCCTGCTTGGCTCCCACCAGGGCAACCTGAGCTTCCAGCTCTTCGATCAGTTGCACATCATGGTCTGCGATTTTTCGAATCATATCCATATTGGATAGAAGATCAGAAAAGCTTCTGGATCCCAGGAGAATTTCTATGTAACTGATATTTCCTTTTCGATACATGGCGGCTACTCGTGAGCCCAGTAATTCATTTTTATCTCCCATACCGGTTTTGGCTTCCGCCAGTTCCTTCTCGGTAATCTCGATATCTTTCAATACCTGAGTAATATTCGATTCAATACTTTCAACTTCCACTTCCGCTTCAATGATTTCCATTTCAATTTCTTCGATTTTCTCAATAATCTCCGATTCTTCCATTACATTTTCTTTGATTTTGGCTTCGATAATCTGCTGTTGTTCTTCCGCTTCTTTTAATTGATCCTGGACTTCTTCAATTTCTTCGGCAAAAGAAAACAGGGCTGAGCTTATCAGTAATAAAGATGCCATTATCAAACATAAAAATCTTCTTTTTTTCATGCTTTTTCTCCCCTTTATTTGGAAAATGGTCCTTAATACTGATTTTACCCAGCCGAATTTACTTTAATCCATAAATTTCAACATTTATTTAGTTTTTTTTACTCTCAATTACGTAACCAGTTCATAGGGTTGGTTGTGCTGCCATTTTTCCGCACTTCAAAATGGAGGTGAGGGCCTGTAGACATCCCGGTAGATCCAATTAAAGCTATGGTTTGACCAGCCTGAACCCGTTGTCCCACACTCACTTGATTCCTTGAATTATGGGCATAGAGCGTGGATACCCCGTTTCCGTGATCAACGATTACAACATTTCCATAACTTCCGCTGTATTGGGACATAATTACAGTTCCCGAAGCTGCGGCAATAATGGGGGTTCCTGTAGGTGCGGGAATATCAATTCCCGAGTGAAATCTTGTGCCTCCTAATACAGGATGGGTTCGATTCCCATAAGGAGAAGAAATTCGAGTATGTCCCGGCACCGGCCATCTTGTGGATCCGGTTTGTTCTTGACTGGCTTGCTCTTGACTGGCCTGTTCCTTAGCCGCCCGTTCCTCCGCTCTTCTTGCCTCTTCCTTTCTTTTTCTTTCCGCTTCTATCCGAGCCTGTTCCTCTTTTTGAAGTCTTTGAATTTCCGCCTCAAGATTTTGGGATTCCTGCTCCATTTGGTCAAGATTCGTTTCTATTTCACTGATAGTACTTTGAACCTCTCGACGCAGGGTTATCTGAGTTCCCCGAGACACTTGCAGCTGTTCTTTTTCGCTTTTTGCGTCCTGCTGGTAATTTACTAGCTTGGCTTCTTGGTCTTCCAACAATTTTTTCTTACTGGCAATCAGACTTCTCTGTTCTTCCAGTTCTTCAATTAATTCCACATCTTGATTAGCTATCATTCTTATCATATCAATATTCGTTAATAATTCCGTAAAATCCCCTGAACCTAATAATACTTCTATGTACCCGATATTTCCCCTTCGATACATGGTGTCAAGCCGTGATTCCAACGTGTCATTTTTCTCCCCGATGGTTTCTTCCGCTTCCTCTAGATCAACCTGAGTCTTTTCAATTTTTTCCACGGTTTCAGAAATTTGTGTTTCGAGACGGGTGATTTCATTCTCCGTCTCGATAATGTCCATTTCCAAGGCTTCAATCTTTTGAAGAATCTCTGCATCTTCCAGCTGCTTACTTTGAAGTTGGCTTTCCACTTCTCTTTGCTGTTCTTCCGCTTCTTTCAAGCTATTTTTTTTCTCATCAATTTCATTAGCAAATACGTATATACTGGAAGTGATCAGTAGAAACGTTGCAATAACCGTTATAAATTTACTTCTTCTTTTCACCATACATCCATCCTTTCAATTTGTAATTATCCTTTTGTAAGTTGCGATTATACCTTTAAGTGTTTTCTCATGGAAATCAAACTTCCAAGTACTCCAACTCCGATTCCAAGTACTACAAACATTAAAGAAATTTGCTGCAACATTGCATCCGCTGGGACAATATATTCGGCAAATAATGCATAGAATCGAGCGTAAACTAAGTTGTAAGCGTACTCATATGCGAAATAAACTATGGTTAAGGCAAATAGGGCTCCGATCAGTCCTAAAAACATACCTTCGATGACAAAGGGCCATCGGATAAACCAATTGGTAGCTCCCACATATTTCATAATGGTAATTTCCTGTTTTCTTGCGTTCAAGGTGATTTTTATGGTATTGGAAATAATAAACACCGCAATCAACCCTAGAATTGCAATTAAAAACAGTCCTGTCAGCTGTACAAAATCCGCAATATTTATAAGATTATCAATGACGTCCTGGTAATACCGGACTTCATCCACACCGGAAATCCCCTGGATATTGTGCACTACCGTCTGGGAAGCCTCCAGTTCTTCAAAATAAACAATGTAGGAATTGGGTAGCGGGTTGTTCTCCAAAGTATCCAGTAAATATCCCTGTTCACCCCAACTTTCTTTCATTTTCTCCAAAGCATCATCCTGGGACTCATATTCCACATAAGCGACCCCTTCAATACTTTCGAGTTCTGTTCCGATACTGTCAATCTCATCATTTTCCAGTTCCTCTTCCAGATAGACCTGAATGTTGTCGAACTGACTTTGCCCCATTAAGGCAATATTGTTCATATTGATCACTAAGGTGATAATTACCCCCAGTACCAATAATGATGCGGTCACCGATCCGATAGAAGCAATGGACATTCCTCGATTTCTCCATAGTCCAACAAACCCTTGCTTTACCATATATCCCATGGTTTTAATCTTCATAGCCATATACTCCTTTCTTGTCGTCCCGAATCACTGTGCCCTTTTCTATGGCTATTACCCGTTGCTCCATAATATCTACAATATCCTTCGCATGGGTCGCCATAATGATGGTGGTTCCCCGCTGATTGATATGACGCAGTACCCGCATGATTTCCCAAGCGGTGTCGGGATCAAGGTTTCCCGTGGGTTCGTCGGCAATGACAATACTCGGATTATTAATAATGCTTCTAGCTATGGAAACTCGTTGCATTTCTCCGCCAGAGAGTTCATTGGGATATTTTTTCGCTTTATCGCTTAGTCCTACCAAACCTAATACCATAGGGACCTGTCGTCGTATATCCCGACTTTTTGCTTCCACAATTTCCATAGCGAAGGCTACATTCTCGTATACGGTTTTATTGGGCAACAATCGAAAATCTTGAAAAATCACGCCTATACTTCTTCTTAACAACGGAATATTCCGATTGGATACCCCTGTAATATCTTGATCGTTCATTATTATTTTTCCTGAAGTTGCTTTTTCCTCATGAAGCAGTAATTTTATAAAAGTGGATTTACCGGCACCACTGGGCCCTACTAAAAAAACAAACTCTCCTTTATCAATCTTTATATTAATATCTTTTAGAGCCACTACTTCATGCCGATAAGTTTTTCCGACATTCTGAAATTCTATCAATCTAAATCATCTCCTACTATTATTGTTATTCGACAAAAACCGATTATTTCCTGCTTTTTGAAGGAAATTCTATAAAATTTATTTTATTTTTTGATTTACATAAGCTTCTTATCTATTATAACAGCCTTTTTTTATAAATTCCAATTGAATTAACAATAATTATCCGATAAACTGTTAAAATAAGACCAAAGGAGGAGTTTAAAATGCGATTACTTAAAAAAGAGATCCGCCAAAATATGATTCGACAGCGAAAATCCCTATCCGTCAATGATTTAAGAAAAAAGAGCCTCGCAATTTTTCGACAATTACAGGGATTAGAGACCTATAAAAACGCCCAAAACCTCATGACTTATGTTCCCTTCCAGGAGGAAATTCACACCACATTATTGATTGAAGATTTTCTTAACAATAATCGCCGGGTTTTTATTCCCGTCACGAAACCGAAGGAAAAACAAATTATCGTCTCCGAGCTGCTGGATTTGGAAAAGGATCTGGAAACCGGTCACTTCGGAGTATTGGAACCGAAAGCCTTTGCCTTTCGACCAAAGAATCCTGAAATCCTTGATCTGATCATTGTTCCCGGATTAGCCTTTACAAAGAGCGGCTACCGTATCGGCTATGGCGGCGGGTACTACGACCGCTTCCTTCCTACCTTAAAACATAAGCCTATAACCATCGCCTTAGCCCTGGACTTTCAAATATTGGATTCCCTTCCTCTTAATAACTTTGATTTTCCCGTTGATATGATTATTACCGAGAGCCGGGTCATTCTATGTAAGGATTATCGGTAATTCTAAACATCACAAACAGATAACGCAGGGAAAAAGAATTTTTTTCCTGCGTTATCTGTTTTGCTTTATTTCTGATTTAGTTCCGACTTAGTTCTGATTCAGTTCTGTTTCTCGGATTTTTTTACGTTATGAATGTATCGTTTATTGGAAAATACTAGTCTTTATTTGATTTTTCCTTGTGATTTTCATTTTTTTCCTCTTCATGAACCCTTTCCAGTTTTTCAGCTACTTTTCTGTAAATGGTTCCTTCGGGATAATTCCCTTCTTCATCACATTTTCCTGCAGGCATTCCCGTGAGAATTTCGATCCCTTCATCCACATGATTAATCGCGTAAATATGGAATTTTTCTTCCTTTACTGCGTCGATAACTTCTTCTTTGAGCATTAGGTTTCTTACATTTTTTTCAGGGATCATAACCCCTTGTTGTCCGGTTAAGCCCTTCATTTTACACACATCATAAAAACCTTCGATCTTTTCATTCACACCGCCGATGGGTTGTATTTCTCCTTTTTGATTCACGGATCCTGTTACAGCGATTCCCTGCTTCAATTTAATATCGGCGATACTGGATAAAATCGCATAGAGTTCCGTGCTGGATGCACTGTCACCATCAATTACTGAGTAGGTTTGCTCAAAGCTTATGCTGACGGAAAGAGCCATAGGATTTTTTTGAGCAAATTTCGATCCCAAATAACCGCTGAGTATTAAAACACCCTTATCATGAATGTTTCCGCTCTGTTTGACTTCCCGTTCCACATTGATAATTCCGGATTTCCCTTTATAGGTTGAGGCTGTAATCCGGCTGGGTCTTCCGAAGGAATGTTCTCCGGTGCCCATGACTGCCAATCCGTTGATCTGTCCGATTTTTTCCCCTTCAACATCGATTAACAAGGTTCCCTCTTCAAACATTTCATTAAGCTTTTCTTCGTACTTGCTGTTACGATATATTTTTTCCTGTATGGCTTTTTCCACATGTTTTGCTCCCACATGGGCAGCCTGTTCCGTAGATGCCCAGGCATCGGCTTCATACAAGATCTCTACAATCTTATTAAACCGGGAACTGAGTTTTCTCTGATGGTCTGCAATTCTGGAACTGTACTCCAGCACCCGCTTTACTGCATATTTATCAAAATCCAGTAATTTCTGTTCTTCACAATGAGCGGAGATAAAGCCCGCCATTTTCATCATATGATCCTGGGTTTTATCCATTTCCACATCAAAGTCCGACATTACCTTGAACAATTTTTTAAAGTCCTCATCATAGGAAAACAGCAGTCGGTAAATATAAGGGTCTCCAATGAGAATCACTTTGATATCCAAGGGTATGGGTTCCGGCTTAATGCTGGAAGTAACCACTTGCCCCCATTGCTTACCCATATTTTCGATATTAATTTCTCCGGTTTTTAAGGATCTCTTTAAAATTTGCCAGGCAAAGGGCTCGGTCAGAATTTCTCTGGCTTGAATAATCAAAAATCCTCCGTTGCCTTGATGCAAAGACCCCGGTTTGATTTGCGTAAAGTCCGTTTTGAGGGCCCCCATCTCATTTTTGTATTCAATACTTCCTAAAAGATTATAGTAACTGGGATTGGTTTCCTGTATCATCGGGGCATGTTCTTTTTGCTCGTTATCAATGAATAGGTTTACCTGATAACGGTTCATGAAGTTCCCTTTCGGCTTCATCTGCATAAGCAGCATTTCCTGGGGGCTCTGCCCTCCCTTGGATTTTCCGTTTTTAAACTGTTTGATATGCTCTAAAATGTCCTGTTCCATAGCGTTTAAGTATTCCACGATTTTTTCTCTTTTTCCATAGGTACGGATAAGGTCTTTAATATAATCATTGATCACATAATAACAAATCCGTTTTTCCAGTTTTTTGATCTCATCCCGGGCATTTTCTTCAATGCTTCGGAGCTCATTAAATAGATCAATGGTTTCCAGATTCAATTCCTCGGATTTTTCCCGAAGCTCTTGAATTTCTTCCGTACTAAGCTCCTCGTATTCTTCCTGGCTCATAGGCTTTCCGTCACTTAAAGGAGCCGTGACAAGGCCCTGCTCTGTTTCCCGAAAAACAAAGCCGTGCTCTTTTGCGATCTCATTCAGTTTTTTAATGATTTCATTATGCTGTTGCTGGAACTGCTGATGAATCTCACTCTTTTGAGTTTCGTAATCCGTTCCGGAAAAAGCATTAGGAATCTCTTCCAGGAGTTTTTCAATTACATCTTCCAGATCTTTTTTGAATTCCTTACCCGCACCCGTTTCCAGGGAAAGAGCTTTAGGGCGATCGGGAGCGGAAAAATTATAAACATATACCCAATCATCGGGAGCCGGCATATCTTTAGCATGCTCTTTCGTAATTGACCGGGCATAACTGTTTCTGCCGGTTCCGCTGAGTCCTGAAATGTACACGTTATAACCTTTTTTCTTTACGTTCAGTGAAAATTCCAGGGCCTTTGACGCTCGCTCCTGTCCGATGATTCCCTTTAGAGGTTTTAAATCCGCAGTGGTTTCAAAATCCAAGTCTTCAATATTACAGGGACTGGTGAGTCTCTCCGCTTGCAACTTAAAATTTTCAAACATACCTTCACATCCTTTTTATTAGTTTATGTATTTATACCTCTTTTTTTCTTTTTTAAAAGCTTTTTATAAATATCTTTGTTTCTTCATCTGATTTTTAGTGCTCCTGTACTGAATCAAAAAAACACCCCCGTAAGGATAATTACGGGAGTGCTTCCAATGATTTTATAGTAAAGGAACTTGATTTCCTGCTTATTATACTGCTTAAGGATTCATAATCTCTAAGGGTTCTGCTACGGTAAAGTCCGCTTCTGTCAGCTCTTTAATTTCTTCTAAAGTCACTTCCTTCGCCCGCTCTTTAAGAATCAGTCCCTGATCCGTAACTTCAAACACCGCCATTTCCGTTACAATCAGGTCCACTTCTTTTTCCGCCGTTAGGGGAAGTTTGCATTGCTTTAATATTTTCGGACTTCCCTTAGCCGTATGCTCCATGGCCACAATTACCTTTTTAGCCCCTACTACGAGATCCATGGCCCCGCCCATGCCGGGAACCATTTTCCCGGGAATCATCCAGTTGGCAAGATTTCCGTCCTGGTCCACTTGAAGGGCTCCAAGAACCGTGGCATCCACATGTCCTCCCCGGATAATGGCAAAGGACATAGCACTGTCAAAAAATGCCGCGCCTTTTTTCACAGTGACATGCATTCCCCCGGCATTCACCAAATCCGGGTCTTCCTTTCCGGCTTCAGGAGCTCCCCCCATGCCGATATATCCGTTTTCCGACTGAAAAATCACTTCTACATCATCTTCTATATAATTAGCTACCTTCGTAGGCATACCGATCCCCAGATTAACAATATCCCCATCCTTCAGTTCCTTCGCTACCCGTTTGACAATTCGCTCTCTCGCTTCCATTATTTACTCCCCCTTACAATATGATCTACAAAAATATGGGGTGTTGCCACATTGTTCGGATCGATTTCTCCCACTTTCACAACCTCTTCCGCTTCCACAATGACCCGATCCGCCGCCATGGCCATAACCGGGTTAAAGTTTCGTGTGGAGTGGCGATACCATACGTTTCCCTTAGTGTCCACTTTGCTTCCCCGAATAAGGGCCAGATCCGCTTTAATCGGCAGCTCCAATAAATAGTCCTTACCGTCAATTTCCACAACTTCTTTGCCTTCTTCCACCACAGTACCTACTCCCGTTGGGGTTAAAAATCCTCCAAGGCCTGCTCCTGCAGATCGAATCTGCTCTGCCAGGGTTCCCTGGGGAACCAGACGAACATCCATCTCCCCGCTGTGCATTTGTTTTCCCGACTGGGGATTGGTTCCGATGTGGGATGTTATCACTTTCTTCACCTGTTTATTCACCACAAGTTTCCCGATTCCCCGATCGGGAAATCCGGTGTCGTTACAGACCAGGGTTAAATCCTTAACCCCTTTTTTCAAAAGACCTTCAATCAATTGATCCGGAGCTCCATTTCCCAAAAATCCTCCGATCATAATGGTCATACCATCTTCAACATAGGAAATTGCCTCTTGCATGTCAATGATTTTTTCCACCCTTCATCACTCCTTGTTTCATAAAATTAGTTTCCTTCATTGTCTTCTATTGTATTACAGGACCGGGGTTTTCACAACTGCCAGGATATGAAAAAACCTTAACCCAGAACTTCCCTAATGATACGAAGTCCGTTTTTATGGGTAATATGCTCAATTTCCTTCGATGAAAAGCCAGACTTTTCCATGGCGGTAACCAAGGATTGAATTTCTCCGATATTTTCGATTTCCAGCTCACTGCTGATGCCATCAAAGTCTGTGCCTAGAACCAAAGCCTCTATTCCTCCTACGTTAATGATATGCCTCATGTGCTTAAGCATCGGTTTAATTTTGCTTATGGGATCCTCACTTAAAAAATAATTGGCGAAGTTCAATCCCGCAACGCCGCCGCCGTTACCCAGAGCTTTTAGCATCTCATCGGAGAGGTTCCGAGGATGGGGTTTCACACTCCGTGCATTGGAATGGGACGCGATAAAGGGCTGTTTAGACAGTTCCGCCACATCCCAAAAACCTCCGTCGGATAGATGGGAAACATCAATCAACATCCCTAAGTGGTTCATTGCTTCCACAACTTCCTTTCCGAAGAGCTTTAGTCCCCGCTCCCGACTTTTGTATCGGATATTTGGAAAGCCGATTTGATTTTCATGATTCCATGTAAGAGTGATCAAACGAACACCTTTTTTGTGAAAAAATGATAATTTATCAAGACTGCCTTCCAAGGCTTCGCCCTCTTCAATGGTTAAAAAAGCAGAGATTTTATTTGCTTTTTCATTTTTTGCAAGGTCTTCAAATCCTTTAGCCAAGGCAATATCCTCTGTGTTTTTCTTCAGTTCCTCTTCAAAGCTTCCAAGCATTTCAAGAGTATGTTCATAGGGACTTTTCTTTTTCTCCCTCATAACATCCAGTTCAAAAAACAGGGCAAAAAACTGGGCCAGGGCTTGACCCCGTTGAAGTTTCCCGATATCCACCTGAAAGTCGTTTTCTTTTAATCCTGCTTTTTCATTGCTTTCCATGATTTTCAACATTGTATCACAGTGAAAGTCAATAATTTTCATAACATCACCCTTTCAGTATTTCGATCATTTTCTCTTCGTCTACATTTCCTCCGCTGAGAAGAAAACACACCTTATCCTTATTTTTCATTGTTAGTTTTCCTGACAAGGCCGCAGCGATACCCACCGCAGCAGAAGGCTCCACCACAAGTTTGCTTTCCATATATAGGGTCTTTGCTCCTCGACGAAGATCCTCTTCTCCTACGGTTATCACCTCGTCCACTAGGGCGCTGATGATTTCAAAATTCCGTCTTCCCGGCTCTACCACCTTAAGTCCGTCGGCAAAGGTGTCCTTAATCTCCACCGTGGTAGGCCTTCCATTTTTAAGACTTGCAGTATATCGGGGCACCGCTTCGGTTTCCACTCCCACCACCTTGATTTCGGTATTTTTTCCTTTCAGGGCACTTACCACCCCGGACAGCAACCCCCCTCCTCCTAAGGGTACCACAACCAGATCCACCTCAGGCAAAGCTTTTACGATCTCCAAACCCACGGTTCCCTGACCTGCCATCAAGTCTTCATCGGCATAGGAATGGATCAACGTATATCCATGAGCATCAATCAACTCTTCCGCCTTATCGTAACGTTCCTTGGAGGTGGCCCCGCAAAGGATCACTTGCGCTCCCAGGGCCTTGGCCTTGGCCTGTTTTATTTTCGGAGCATCCACGGGCATCACAATTACCGCTTTCGTGTTCAAAACCTTCGCGGCGTAACTGACGCCCAGGGCATGATTTCCTGATGATGCGGCAATGACCCCTTTTTCAAGAGCCCCGCGGCTTAATGTGAGCATTTTATTGGTGGCACCGCGAATTTTAAAGGATCCTGTTACTTGCAGATTTTCCGGTTTCAGATAAACCTGGGCTCCTATCAACTTATCCAGGGTTTCCCCCCGAAGCAGGGGAGTGATTTTTGCCCGGCCTATTAAACGGTCCCTGGCTTTTTCCAACTGATGCATCGGTANTCCTGTCTCTTTCATTCTTATCCCTCCAATTGTATCTGCCGGTTAATCATCCAAATTATGATTACCGGTTCGCAGGTTATATTTCGATAGATTCTCCCGTATAGAAAAAATGAATGATCGTTTCTTTTACTTTTTTTCCGGTAATGGACTCCAGAGCTTCCCGGTAAAGGGTTAGTTGAGGTTTATAGGTTTCAAGTTTTTCCCTGCGGTTCCCCTCCCACAGGTAATCGCTTTTGTAGTCCACCAGCACCCACTGTCCCTCTTCTTCAAAGTAGCAGTCAATCATCCCTTGAATCAGTACTTTGTCTTCACAGCCCTCCAGTTCCGTAGACAGGTCCTCGGCCTTTTTCCAAATATTAAAGGGTTCTTCCCGATGAATCTTTTCTGCAGCTTTCATACGTTGACCCAGAAGACTTTGGAGAAAAAGCTCTACTTTTTCCAGTTCTAAGGATTCTGCTTCCTCTTCCCGAAGAAGGCCCCGGGCAACCATTCGATCCTTCTGCTTTTCTAGAGCCGAGAGATCTTTGGTATTATGAAAATCCAAATGCTGCATAAAAAAGTGCAGGATGGTTCCTAATTCCTTTCCCTCAAAGGCTTTTCGTTCCTCCAGGAAACGGGGACGTTCTTTCAAACTGGGTGCCCGGTATTTTACACGTTCCATGGAATCCCGATTAAAGGATTTCAAGTCTGTAACCGTGAGTTTTGAAGGAATATTCTCACTGCTTTTATAGGGATACACCCAGTCCAGCTTCTTATGAATATTGTCGCGGTATGGACTGCGGGGTTCCCCGCCGGGATTTTCCAGTTCCTTAAATTTCTGCTGATCCTGATCCTTTTTTTCCCGGGTCTCACGAATTTCTTCGGAGAATCCTTTTCGGTCTACTAAATCCAATCGCCAGGGACTTTCATCCTTAATCAGTTCCCCCCGGGGAGTTTCATAGGTCAGAATATCTCTAAAAGCAGTAACCCCTTGATGCCTGATCAGCAAGGGGCCGATCCAGTCCATAGGGCTTTGAGCCGACCGAAGTGCATAACTGCCCTTGGACTTTCCCCATTTCTCCAGCTGTTTCTCTATCCCTGGAACCGAGGCGGTAAGCACTACCTTATCCTCAGCTCGGGTTAGGGCCACATACAAAATCCGCATTTCCTCCGAAAGATTTTCCCCTTCAATCACTTCTTTCATGGCCACTTTCCCTAAAGTGTCCCGATAGGTCCGGGTTTTAAGGTCCACAAACTTCGGTCCCATACCCAGATCCTTATGCATCAGCATATTGCTCCTGACATCCATTTTGTTGAACTGTTTGCCCAATCCGGCTAAAAACACTACAGGAAACTCCAGCCCTTTGCTTTTGTGGATACTCATCAGCCGGACCACGTTTTCCTTCTCTCCGAGGATTTTCGCCGCCCCGAAGTCATCGCTGCCCTGTTTTATTTTCTCCATAAATTCGATAAATTGAAACAGCCCTTTAATCGATGTTTGTTGAAATTCCGTGGCCCGGTCCAGCAGTATCCGAAGATTTGCCTGGCGTTGTTTTCCCCCGGGCATGGCTCCGAGAAAATAATAATATCCCGTCTCTCTAAGTAGTTTCCAAATAAATTCATCAATTTTATATAGCCTGGAATCTTCCTTCCATTTCCGTAAATTTGCCAGGAATTTTCCGGCTTTTTCTCCCAGGGGGTACTCCCTGTGATAAGCCGCATTTTTCAAGGCTTCAAAATAGGAACCCTGTTTATTTTCCAGGCGAATATTAATCAGTTCCTCCGTGGTAAATCCTCCCATAGGGGAGCGCATAACACTGATTAAGGGAATGTCCTGGGCTTTATTATCCACTACCCGCAGAAGATCCAGAAACATTTGAACTTCCAGCGCTTCAAAGTAGCCGCTGTCGGAATCCGCATAGGCGGGAATCCCTTCCCGGGCCAGCTCCTCCTGAAATATATTCGTGGAGCTTTTTGTAGAGCGAAGAAGAATGACCATATCCCGGTAGGTAACCTTTCGGTAGGCTTCCAGTTCTTCATCGTAAATTTCCATATCCCCGGTCAGTTCCTTGATTCGTTTAACCACAACCCTGGCTTCAAATTCCATGGCCTTCAGTTCTTGCAGTTCCTCTTCCACCCCTTGAAGATCCTCTTCCTTTTTTTCAATCAAATGCAGTTCCAAATCCGAATCTTCAATGGGCTGATGATCCCTTCCCCTGTATAAATAGGCGCTTTCATCGTAATGAATTTCTCCGAGATCCCTGGACATCAAATGACGAAATAGAAAATTCACTCCGTCAATGACGGAACTGCGGCTCCGGAAATTTTTCGATAGATCGATTCTTCGATTCAGCAGGGGTCCGCTTTCTTCCCCAGCTTTTTTATCAAAGGTTTCGTACTTCTCCAGAAACAGCGTGGGATCCGCCAGTCGGAAACGGTAAATACTCTGTTTTACATCTCCCACCATAAAAAGATTGTTTTCTCTACAAATCCGCTGTATCAAAGTCTCCTGCACAATATTGCTGTCCTGATACTCATCGATGAAAATGTGTTCGAATTGTTCCCGGTACATCTTTTGCGCCTTCGAATCCTTTAATATTTCCAGGGCGAAATGCTCCAAATCGTTAAAGTCCATTACTCCCTGTTCCCGTTTTTTATCACCGTACTCCTGATGATAGGCTTTGACCAGATCATAAAAATAATCCATCAGCGGAGCAATTCTCTGTAAATCTTTAAAATATCGGGCAGGACTTTGTTGCAGCTGTTCTTTTTTGATTTTATCGATTAAATCTTTTCCGTCGTCCCGAAGGGATTTCGCTTCCTCTTTTAAGGCTTCATCACAGCTCTCTTTCTTTACCGCCTTCAAACGGGGATGCTTCAACGTCTTTAGTTCCTGATAAAACGCATTCAAATCCTTTTCTCCCAAGGATTGAAGTTCTCCGATATTTTTAAGGTCTTCCTCTATGGCCGAGGCATAAGGTTCCGGTCCTCCGGGACTTTGGGCTGTCTCCAGGGCTCTTTGAAACAGATCTTTTGCCCCTTTTAGCCTTCGGTTAATCCCTTTTTTAAGTTCTAATGTCCAGGGATGATTTTCCAAGTCCGCTTCTTTCTCCACGTGAAAGTTCTCCATCTGTTTTTCCAGCCACTCCATAGGGTCCGGCTGACTCTGGGTAAAGCGGTAACACTTCAGCACCATTTCTTTTAAGGGGTCATCCTCTTTGCTGCCTCCGAAGCTTTCCACCAGCTGATGGAAGATCGGATTTTGGTTTTCATAGTGCTCCTCGAAGACGTTTTCCAGAGCTTCCCGACTTAAAAGATTGTTTTCTGTCTGATCCCCGATGCGAAAGGCGGGATCTAAATCTATCAAATGAAAATTCTTTTGGATCACATCGATGCAAAAGGCATGAAGAGTCGTGATCTTCGCCCGGTTTAACAGGGTCATCTGTCGTCGCAGATGATCGGAGTTTCCCGTTTTTTCCTCTAAGGCCTTCACCACCGCATTCCCGATTCGCTCCCGCATCTCTCCCGCTGCGGCCTTTGTAAAGGTTACAATCAGCAGTCGATCAATATCCAGTTCATCCTTGGTAATCATTTGAATAATCCGTTCTACCAATACCGCGGTTTTCCCTGAGCCCGCAGCTGCGGACAGCAGTAGGTTCTCCCCTCTGGATTCAATGGCATGTTGCTGCTCCGGTGTCCATTTAGGCATTTTTACCACCCTCCTTCCCGTAGGTTTTCGAGTTCTTTTCGGATTCTGTTTCAGATTGACTTTGAGATTGAACTCCGGACTTTTCCAGGATTTTTCCTAACACTTCTTCGGGTTTTCGATCCTTCAAATAGCGAAATTGATTATCCTTCAGTTGCAGATCAAATTGGCAAATACCTCCGTATTCGCAGTAATCACAAGGAGTACGGTCTCCCACCTTGCAGGGGGAAACGGTAATTTTTCCCTGAAGAATATCCTCTCCCGATTCTTTCAGGAGATTCCTGACGTATTGGATCATTCCTTGAAATTCTTCTTCCGAGGCTACCGAGGATGTCTTTTTAAAATCCCCGTCCTTTTTTATGCCCACGGGCAAAATCTCGGAACCGGCCCCCAGGTTTTGATCCATTTTTTTGAGAACCTCCACATCCTTCAAAGCCAACCCTTTCATTTTCAACTGCTTATTGATTTCTTTTTCCACAGCCTTTTCATAGGCTTCCCGCTGATCTTCCGTAGGATCCTCGGAACCGGGATCCTTTACCATGGGATCCTCGATCTTAAAGTAAAACACCCCGGCGGGACGAAGAGTTTCTCCCTGACCCAGGCTCTCATAGGACAGGGCCGCATCCAAATACAGCAGCAGTTGGATTTTCAGCCCATGGTACAGGGCGTTTAAATCAAACTCCGCATATCCGGACTTATAGTCCATCACTTTTATATAACTGCCGTCTTCCTCTACCAGACGGTCCAAACGGTCAATCCGTCCTTCCAGATGAATTTTTTCCCCTCCCGACAGTTCAATGACAAAGGGCAGTTTTTCAACCATTCCGCCCCCGAAGGCGAATTCATGCTTATAGGGTTCAAACTCCCCTTGCTGTACCTGTTCTATTAAGGTTTTGACGGTTTTTTTACTGATCCGTTTCAGCCGCTGCGTTAGATATTGATAGCGGTAACTGCTGGTCAGCACGCCGTTGCCGAAGCTCGGCGCCAGTTCATCGATCACCGCCTCCACTAAGGCTTCCCCTTGTCGGGGATCCATGGTTTTCCAGTTCAGTTTTTGTTCCTCGGAGCGTTTGGCAAAGGAATCGATGGACTGATGGAAAAGATCCCCCATATCCACGGTTTGCACTTCATACTTCTTTCGCTCCTTGGGACGAAGGCCATAGCTGACAAAATGAGCAAANGGGCAGTTATGAAATTTTTCAAATCTTGANGCGCTGGCTCTTACGGGAGTTTCATAGAGTTTCTTAGCCAAGCTCGAATCAATGCTTTCCCGCTGATTCTCATANAAAAGACCTTTGACCATGGTTCTTCTTCGTTGTTGCCACTCATCCTTCTCTACGTAAAAACTGTACACGTCCCACCATAAAGGGTCAATATCTTTGCCCTCAACATATTCCCGCATTTTATCCGTAAGCCCGTTAAAGGTTCCCGAGGCTGTGGAGATTTTTTCAAGCTCCTCTTCCCGATCAAACCGCTCGTCTCGAATTTCCAGCTTCGGAAACAGGCTTAAAAACCGTTCCACCAAAATTGAAGGACGAAGGGCTTTTCCTTCATTGTCGGAAACCGAATAACTAAACCAAAGATAACTTTCAGGTTTCGTTAATGCCAAGTAAATCCCGTAGTTTTGCTCAAACAGCTTAGTTTCTCCGTCCTCTTCAATTTCCAGCCCTTTTTTCTTTAACAACACCCGCTCATGATCCAAGAACAGTTCTTCTTTTTCTTCAATGTAGGGAATTGCTCCGTCATTTCCACCGATTAAAAACATTGCCTTAATATCCTGAGCTCGGGAACGCTCCAGATTTCCCACTAACACCTGGTCAATGGTAGAGGGTATCACCCCTACCTCCGCACCTTCAAACCCGGATTCTAAGACCTTGATATACTCTTTTAGCGACAGTTTCTGATTCCCTAAAATCTCCACCAATTGATCGAAAATTTCCATGGTTTGGTTCCAAACCTGGGTGTTTTCACTGTGACTTTCAAAATGTCCCTGTTGCTTTAGCTTCTGCAGCCAAGCATCCAGTTTTTCCTTAAGTCCCTGTTTATCCATAAATTTAAATAAGGACTTGGTTTTTTCCTCAACGTTCTTTTTTCCTTTTAAGGGTTTTTCTAAAATTAGAAAGGGAGCAATGAATTTTTTTCGAATCTCATTCAACTCATCCAACGTCTCCTCTTTTCCGTAACAGAAATCCTCCTTCCAGGATTTTCCCCGAATTCCATAGGCTAACACATGGTTTTCCAGGCTCTCCACCTCATCCACGGTTAAATTGTGAAAACCGGTTTTCAAAAACCGAAAAACCTGATCATAACGGTAGTTGGTTTCCACGGTTTTTAATGCCGAAAGGATCCATTCCATAACGGGACGATCCACGGAACTTCTTTTTTCATCTAGGAAAAAAGGAATGCCGTACTCCTCAAAAGCTCGTCGAATAAGCATGGTATATCCCTGAATATTGCCCGATACTATGGCGATATCCCGGAATCGATAGTTCTTCTCCCGTACTAAGGAAATGATCCTTCGGGCCATTTCCTCCACCTCCCCATAGGGATTTGCTCCGGCAAAGAGTTCAATCCCCTCAGGATTTTCCGGGAATTTTTCATAAGGGTAGGCATAAAACTCTCTTTCAATATGTTGCAATGCCTTGGGGATACTATCGATGTTTCCTTCCTTTGAATAAATAAAGGTCTCTTTTATTTGGCTTTCTTTTGCCATGGCTCGAAACTTCAACAGAGCCTTTTCCGGAACGGAGAAGAGCTCTTTTTCTTCCTCCCGGGGATTTTGTTCCATCACAAAGGTAAGAGTCACATTTTTCCCCTCTTTTTCCAGAGTTTCTATTAAGGACTCCATTTGAGGGGTATACTGATAAAATCCATGAACCCAAATCTCGGTATCCTTGATAAACGATGCATCGGGAAGATAGGCGATCATTTGATTCATTCGATCTTCGCTGTCTAAATAATTATCTTCCAACCTCTGATTCAATTTTTCATAAATCATGCTGATATCCCATAGTTTATAATTAATCGGACTGTCTTCCTGGCCATCATCTTCCAGTTGGCTGATGGTTTGATGCAGCTCAATGGGGGTAATCCGATGTCTTTTCAGTTCCGTAATCATCTCTCCCATTTTCTTGGCAAATCCTAATTGATCGGAAATTTTCTCATACATCAACAGTTTTTCACGATGCTCCTGAAGGATTTTTTTGATCATCATGTTTTTCCCCAGCTCGTCAATAACCACGGAGGTGATGCCTCCCACTTCATTAAATACCCGATATCCTAATCGGGTAAAACTTAACACCTCCACATTTAAAATTCCCAAAAGCTCCTGGGATTCAATTAAAGCTCTTTCNGTTTGCAAAGTGAACTGTTCCGGTACAATTAAAAAAAAACGGCCTTCGGGATTTTCTTCCTGACGACGGCTGATTTCCTGAAATAAGGTTTTTTGAAGATTACTATGGGCTCTCCCCATTAAATAGCGCAGCGGCATAAGACGTTCCTCCTTTTAAATCGACTTTCTAAATATTATATCATTTTTTTAAAGGATTTTTTAAATCTTTATCGAATAATGTATAATGTATTAGGATAAGAAATATGACACAAAGAAAGGATGATCCCATGAAAGCATCAAAGGGACGAATATTTGTCGGTATTATACTTTTGTTTTTGGGTGTCTTTATGTTATTGAACCATTTAGACTTCATAGCCTTCCGTTTTGCATTACTCTGGCCTCTGTTTTTATTAATTCCGGGACTGATTTTTGAGTTCAGTTATCTTTTCAGTCGAAGGAAAAATAACGCCCTATTGGTTCCCGGAGGCATTCTAACAGTTTACGGTTTGGTTTTTTTCCTGGACGCCTATTATGGCTGGGCTTTTTTATCCCCGGTATGGCCCTTTCTTTTATTAGGGGTGGCCTTCGGTTTATTTCAGCTTTATGTATTCGGAAATCAGGATCGATCGTTACTATTGCCCACTGTACTCCTTACCATTTTAGGACTGTCGAATATTCTTCAGAATTATTATGCCTTTGATTTTCAACTGGCGGTCCCTATAATTTTAATATTGGCAGGACTGTTTCTGATTATAAAAAAACGATAATTCCCCCCAAAAGCAATTCTGAAAATTCAATACTTTAGAACATATTATAAGGGCTGAAACAGCGGTTGACATTTGCTGTTTCAGCCCTTATAATTTCTAAATGCACCCCCTCTATACGGGGGGGGTAATTTCAGGAGGTGTCTTGATGAAACAACCCTTTATTAAAAAAAACCGCACTTTTACCACACTTAGAAAATATGCTTGGATTTATACCCTTATTGTTGCCTTCGGCGGCTTATGGTTTCCGAAATTAGGCCTGACCGTCCCCTTGATCATTTTCGGACTTACGGTCAGTTCATTANTCAACGGAAAATATTGGTGCGGAAATGTCTGTGCCCACGGAAGTCTTTTTGATGCACTCATCCTTCCTTACAGTAAAAATAAAGTTTTTCCGAAAATCGTAAAAAATGCTTACTTTATCGGCTTTATCTTTCTGTTTTTCGGATTCAACATTACTCGACGAATACTGGCCCTTCAGGAATTTTGGGGCAGCGCTTCCTTTTGGGATCAGTTAGGCATGATTTTCGTCGGTACCTATCTGATGGTGACCATTGTAGGAAGTCTTTTGGGCGTCTTTTTCGCCCCCCGTACCTGGTGCTCCTTTTGTCCTATGGGGACGATCCAGAAGGTTATGCATTATATCGGCACCAAAACCGGAATCAACAAAAATACTCATAAAGTCCTTACACCCGAATCCAATAAGTGTAAAGCCTGCGGACTATGCTCAAAGGCTTGCCCCGCTCAACTTTCTCCCCATGAAACCTTTAAAGACGGAAAACAATTTACTCACCCTGAGTGTATTAAATGTTCCACTTGCGTATACACTTGCCCTACGAAAATTTTATCCTATGATAGGGTACAAAAGAAGGAGGTTGATAACATACCTGTCCCGAGCGTTGATATCGGAACTAATCCCGGAGAGGAGAATGAGCGAAAGGCCGGTTAAGTACACGGCCTTTCATAGGCTTATTTTTAGGAGGTTCCTCTACTTTTTGTAATATCCCGTTCCCATATTCCAAAGTTTCGGGGTAAAGGATTCTTCATCCTGATTTTCATCCATAAAGGATAAAATACTTTCAATGTCCCCGGACATTTTATCCGACTGATGAAGGATTTGGGCTTCAATAGTTTTGGGTAGTACTGGAGATCCCCATTCTAAGGCTCCATGGTGGCCTAAAAGACCGTTTAAAATAATCAGTTTATCCGCTTCCCTAAACCCGTCAATGCTGTTGATTGTATTCAATACTTCATGACTGCCGAGAAAAATATGTCCCAGCATTATTCCTTCATCGGTTAAATCATTTTTCGGCAGGGGCGCATATTCCTTAATCTTTGCCCAATCATGGAGAAAGGCCATGACCATTAAGCGGTCGATTTGCCGCTGACTCAATTTCTTGGTCTTGGCTACGGTTAAGCAGTATTTCAGCACCTCCAAGGTATGCTGCAGGATTCCGTGATAGAAATTATGATGCACTCTCTTTGCCGCAGGATAAGTCATGAATTTCTCATAATATTTCTCAGAGAAAATCAACTCATCCAACAGCTTGCGAAATTCCAGGGTTTCAATTTTTTCATAAAACACCTTGAGTCCCTTTTCCATATCCTCATAATCCCAGGTGCTGGTGGGAATCAGGTTTTGAACGTTGTATTCCCCCTTCGGAAGTTTTCTGATTTCCTTTACCGTCAACTGAATCTGACCATTATATTCTCCCACGGCTCCTTTAATTTCCACAGGATCATTGGCTTCGACTTCTTCAAAAATGTGCTGATATTTTTCATAATCCCAGCATTTCACCTCCATAATTTTCGAAGCGTCCTGTACCGTAAGATCCGCATAAACTTTATCGGTCTTGGTTTTCTTTAACCGAATGTCGGAAATCAGTACCGCAAATTCCAGCACCTCGTTGAGATGCTCTTTGTTAATCTCTTTTAATTGCATTAAACTCCCTCCTCCTGGAATAGATTGATCATCTTTATTTTCTTAGTAATTTTGCTTTTTATATAAAATAATCCAAGAGCTCTAATATAAAAGCCCCAGCCATAACCATAAATCCCCGATATATTCCAATGTTCCGACGCTTTCGAACACGTTCCGCCTCTTTCCTTCTTGCTTCTTCCTCTTTTAACCCCCGTTCTTTTTTTATAATACTTTCCACGATTGCATATATCCCAAGAGCCATCCCCATGATATAAAGGCTTCGGTGCACGGTGAAAAGCAAAGGGCTCCCCATTATAATTGCATATATTCCCGTGATGATGATCACGGAAAAAATCCAGATTCCAGCCTCCCGCAAAAGTCCTTTGGTGGCCTCTCCAAAACTCTGTTTTTCCCTTTCATCTTGCTTTTTCTCTGTTTTGTCAATTTTTTGCTTTTTCCTCTTGTTCTTCTCGCTCTTACCCATAACGCTCCTCCTATCCCTGGTTTTTCATTATATATATCATGTATTTTTGAAATTCTTATCCCGTTTTTTTCAGATTCTAAAGATCTGTAAGAACTCCTTGATTTCTTATTATATCGGTTTTCTCAACCTTTGACTAGGATTGATTCTGTGTTATAATCTTTTTACTCATATCTTTACTGCCATAATTTACAACTTTTGATTACTTTTATGGTGGTTGGGTATAAGTGTCTTGTGTGCAAAATTGTATGCAAAATAAACTTATAATAAGGAGAGATGTTTTATGAATCCAATGACCGCTGATAATTTAAAATCCGCTTTTGGTGGAGAGTCCATGGCGCACATGCGTTATATCTATTGGGGAAAAGCCGCTGTAAAGGAAGGCTATCCCAATGTAGGAAACCTTTTTGAAGCCGTAGCTTACGCTGAGCAGGTTCATGCAGGAAATCACTTCAGAGAGCTTCGAAAAGAAGTAGGCGACGCTTCAGTAACTGCCGGAGCAGGTTTTGGTTTAACCAACACTTCAGAAAATCTACAAGGTGCCATTGATGGCGAAAACCACGAAGTAGAGCAAATGTATCCCGCTTTTATTTCCGTTGCCAATATGCAAGAGGAAAAGGGAAGCATTCGATCCTTCGAATTTGCCCTGGAAGCGGAAAAAACCCACGCCGAGCTTTTTGGTAAAGCCAAAGAAGCGGTGGATGCCAACAAGGACTTTGATCAAAGCACGGTTCATGTTTGTGATATCTGTGGTTACACCATCACCGGTGCTCTAGAGGATGACTGTCCGATCTGTAAAGCCCGAACCGACATGTTTACCACTTTTGTTACTAAGAATTAATTTCGGCTTTACAGTATATTCATAGTGAGTATTAAAAATGGATAAAAGACGAAGAACTCGTAGTGAGGCCTTCGTCTTTTTCTATGTTGCAAATTCAAGAATTACAATAAAACATTTAATGCTTTAACGCTTCTTCTCTCCAATTCCTTCTCCCATATAGACCATTGTTTCCAAACCTTTTTTTGTGTTTTCCAGTAAATCTTCGTGGATTTTCACCTTGCCTTCCTTGAAAAATAAAATCACCGTGGAGCCGCCAAAGGCAAAATATCCTTTTTCCTCTCCTTTTTCAACCCGCTGATGCTCTTCCACCGACTGAATAATGGTTCCGACACAGGTAGCACCGATTTCTATGTATAAAATTTCTCCAAAATTCTCGGACATAAAATCCGTGATGTCCCGCTTGTTTTGTACATACAGTCGTATGATTTTCTCTAAGGCCATGGGATTTACCGAGCTGTAACTCCCTTTTATTTTTTTTGTGCTACCCACTACTCCATTGTCAGGAAAATGAAATCGATGGTAATCAGCGGGTGCCAGGCGAATAATAATCTTACTTCCCCCTTGATAAGCTTTTGCTAAGGTTTTATCCCCAATCAGTTCCCCCAGGGAGTAGTGTAATCCCTTGATCTGAACGACCTCTTCCCTATCAATATTTTCATAGGCCAATAGTTTTCCATCGGCGGGAGATGCCAACGTTTTTTCTTCGGGAGCTACAGGCCTTGCCTTGGCTTTTAGTTTCCGGCAAAAAAAGTCGTTAAAGCTATGGTAGTCCTCAGGGTTCTCTCGTTCCGCCTCGGTCATATCGATACCTTGATTCGAAACAAACTCTTGGATTTTTCTCCTGCTAAAGGGCCGGTCCTGGATTTTCCCATAACACTTCGAAACCCACTTTCGTTTAACCAGGGCCCAAAGTGTGAGTTTTCCTAATCGATTTCCATAAATCCACTGTAGAAAAACCCGTCCCGGAACCTTTTCCTCTTTGAGCTCCCCGGTTTTTCGTTCGATATACATAATTCGCATATTTTCACTCCATTACCTGTTTTTTTCTTCCCATTCCTGTTTTAACATACTATACACCCGGTGATCCACATAGTGATCATACAGCCATTCAACCTCCCGATGCAGTCCTTCTTGTTGAAACCCCAATTTTTCAGGAATACGCTGACTTCCAAAATTTTCAGCGCCACAACGTATTTCAATCCGGTGGATATCCCATTGATTAAAGGCATATTCCACAAGGGCCTCAGTAGCCCGGACAGCAACTCCTTGTTTTTGATATTTTTTCCCAAGCCAGTACCCTATGGATACTGAACGATTTTGCATACTGAAATTGTGAAATCCGATTAATCCCGCCAGTTCTCCCTTAACCCAGATACTGCTTTGAAATCCTTGTCCCTCCACCATTTTACTCTGCACCACTTTAATATAGTGCTTTGTGTCCTGAATACTATTGATACTGTCTACCCAGCCCAGCCAAGTTTTCAGATGCTCCCGATTTTCCTGAATGAGACGATAAAGCTTCGGAGCATCTTTTAGTTCCAGAAGCCCCATTTTCACCTCTTGATCTATGGGATAATAAAACATCTCATTCCCTCCTCTATTTAATTCCATATGAAGTTTTTCCGTGAAACTTCGGATTATATTGTTCTGTATGTCTATCGATTATACCATGAATATTATCTAAAGAAAAAATGATTTTTATTGAACTTTAGTTTAAACTTTGTTATAATTGTTTCAATATTCAAATATTTTAATAAGAAGGAGGATTAATATGGCAGAGCAACAAAGCTTTTTTAAACGCTATTTTTCAATACCTTTTATCCAAAGAATGGGAGTCGCCTTTGTTTTGGGAATCATTGCCGGTCTGATTGTCGGGGAGCCCATCACCGTTATTGAACCCATCGGTACCCTATTCTTAAGACTGTTACAGATGGTGGTAATCCCTATTGTCATCTTTACCCTGATTACCGCTATGAAAAAGCTTACGCCCAATCAATTGGGCCGTGTGGGGGGGCAAACCTTATTACTTTATATCCTAACCACTGCAGTAGCCATCGTTATCGGACTGATTATGGCCAACATCTTTAATCCCGGTACCGGCCTTACCTTACCGGGAGATTTTACCATGGATCCATCCGAAGCTCCGGGGATGATCGATGTATTCCTAAACCTGGTTCCTAGAAATGTGTTCCGAGCCATGGCCGATGCGGAAATCCTTCAAGTATTAGTTTTTGCCATTATTTTCGGAATCGGAATGGCCTTCCTTCGGGAAACCGCTAAACCGGAAATACAAAAAGGCGTGGACATCATTTTCAGCATCACGGAAACCGCCTCGGAAGTTATGTTTAAAATTGTTCGAGGAGTGATGGAGTTTGGTGTATTCGGAGTGTTCGCCCTCCTTGCTACAACTTTTGGAAATACGGGACCGGAAGCCTTGGTGGATTTTGGGATTTTAATTGCCGCCTTTGTCATCGGCGTGGCGATCCATATGACCTTAGTCTATGGACTGGTTTTAAATGTTTTGATCTTAAAGAAATCCCCTCTTCGTTTTATTAGCGGTACAAAAGAAGCTTTATTAATGGCCTTTGCCACAAGATCCAGTGCCGGTGTGTTGCCGGTTTCCATGAAAGCCGCAGAGGATAATTTAAAAATTGATGAGAGTATTTATTCTTTCACATTGCCTCTGGGAGCCACCATTAATATGGATGGTACCGCAATGTACCAAGGGGTTGCTGCAATTTTTGCTGCTAACCTGATTGGAGAGAGCCTAACTCTTGCGCAACAACTTACCATCGTAACCACTACGGTATTGGCCAGTATCGGTACCGCAGGCGTACCGGGAGCCGGTCTGATTATGCTTTCCTTAGTTCTTACCCAATTGGGACTTCCCTTAGGTGTTGTAGCTTTTGTGGCCGGTGTGGATCCCATACTCGATGCCTTTAGAACCATGAATAATGTGGCCGGAGACTTATCCGTATCCAGTGTGGTTGCCAAGTGGAATAATAAAATCGACTTGAATGCCGGCGCTTGGGTTGGGGAAGTGGAAAAAACTCCAGTGGAAGTTGATAAAGATAAATAGGTTTATGATATTCGATTCAGCAAAGCATCCCTTTTTCCCGGGATGCTTTTTCTTTTACATAGTTAAATTACTTAGTTCATCCTTTCCCTGAATTAGCCTGCTCCTTTGAGCTCTGAAAAAAATTATGATGATTAAATCCAAATTCCATGAAATAAAATGAACTTCTTTCCACTTTTTTCGTTTTATTAATAAAGAAACTGGAGGTGGCATTTATGATTCAGGAATTTTTGGGGAATCTGGAAACCATGGAAATTGTTTTAATTATTGTGCCCTTAGTGATTTTGGAGCTTGGGTTGAAGATTTTATGTTTTTCCATCATCGGAAATCGAGGGGTTCGTAACCTATCGGAACTTTGGTGGGTCGCCATTGTGCTCTTGGTAAATACCCTGGGCCCCATCGCCTTTTTAATTTTCGGACGAAAGGAGCATTAATATGATACAGGTGAAAAATTTACAAAAACAATTCGGGAAACATCAGGTCTTAAAAGGCATCGATTTTACCATAAACCCCGGTGAAATTTATGGATTTCTCGGACAGAACGGTGCCGGAAAAACCACAACCATGAATATCCTGACGGGACTCACCTCTTATAGGGAAGGAGACATCAGGATTGACGGACTGCCCCTGCAGGGAAATATTGAAAAGCTTCAAAAAGTCATCGGGTATCTCCCCGAGGATCCTCAATTTTATCCCTATATGAAAGGCATCGAATACCTGGAATACATCGGGAAAATCAGCGGCTATAATCGGGAAGATATAAACAACCGAAACCGGGAACTTTTAAAGCTGGTGGACTTAACGGAAGCCTCCACTCGAAAAATAGGAGGATACTCCCGGGGGATGCGGCAAAGACTGGGACTTGCGGTCTCGGTTTACAACCACCCAAAAATTTTATTTCTTGACGAACCTTCCTCGGCCTTGGATCCCCAGGGAAGACGTGAGCTTCTGGACATCATCCTTGGTCTCAAGGATGAAAACACCACGATTTTTCTGTCCACCCATATTTTAAGTGATGTGGAAAAAATCTGTGACCGTATTGCGATTCTCCATGAAGGAACCATCCACTTGGAAGAAAGTTTGGAAACCCTTCAGGAACAATACCTTCAACCGATCTATGAAATTCAGTGGGAGGGCAATTGCAGCGCACTTAAAGATCCCCTGTTACAGCAGACCTGGGTGGATAAAATCAACATCAATAACAACCATATGACCCTATACGTCCATGATCGAAAAAAAGCCCAGGGAAAACTGTTGGAAGTCCTCAGTGAGTTTTCTTTACCGATCATTTCTTTATCCCTGAAACGCTCCAGTCTGGAAGATATTTTTGTAAAGGTGGTGAATGGAAAATGAAAAACTTTTTCGCGTACTTTAAGAAAGAATTTCTCGAAAATCTTCGAACCTATCGAATATTAATTCTGATCATTACCTACATTCTTTTCGGACTGATGGAACCGATTATGTATCGAATGCTTCCCATGATCCTGGAAAGCGAAGGCTTTGATCCTGCCATGATGGGGATGATGGATACCTCCCAACAGGGACTTCTTAGAAGTTATATGGGCAACCTTTCCCAGATCGGATTGATTGTGGTAACCCTTACGATTATGGGAACCCTTGCCCATGAATTACAGAGAAAATATTGGATTCTTCCCCGAAGCAAAGGCGGAAGTGCCACGACCCTGGTTTTATCAAAATTCCTCTTGTACGGAACCGGACTTGTGGTTGCCACCCTTTTGGGATTTATGGTAAATAACTTTTACGGCCGAGTACTGTTTGAATATACCGGTTTGGATATATCGGGAGTGCTCCAGGGGGGCATGCTTTTTTCCCTGTACTTTATTTTTCTTATCTCCCTGTTGTTCCTCTTAATCAGCATTATCCAAAAAGGAATTCCCTCGGTACTGTTGACATTGTTTGTTTCTTTCCTGATTTTTCCTCTGTTGAATAATTTTAGTTCCTTGCAAAATTTCCTTCCCTACGGTTTAATAGAGGAAAGCGCGAAATTTTTCTTTGACTGGTCTTCTCTAGCCCCGGTGTTAGGAAGTACCATTGTTTTAACTGCCCTATGCCTGTTTGGAACCATTCGACGGATAAAAACCATGGAAATTCTTTAAACCTAGATTGTAAGGAGGTATTTATGTTAAACAAAAGATCTTACGCCACGTTGCCAACTAAAATAGAAAAGCTTGGCCGATTAAGCAAATCCTTAAAGGGTCCCGAGATTTATATCAAAAGAGACGACCAAACGGGAATAGAATTCTCCGGGAATAAAATCCGAAAACTGGAATACTTAATGGAGGAAGCCTTCGGGAAAGGGGCCGACGCTTTAATTACCTGCGGAGCGATCCAATCCAACCACTGCCGGGCCACTGCCGCCCTGGGGGCCAAACTGGGGATTCCCGTGTATCTGATTTTAAAGGAAAACCGGGAACCGGAGATGATCGGAAATTATTTGCTGGATCATCTTTTTGGTGCTACCATTAAACGGATCAGCGAATCCGATTATCAGCACCGCCGGAAAGAGCTTCTCGAAGACCTGGCAAATCAGTTAATAAACCAGGGGAAAACCCCTTACATCATTCCCGAAGGGGCTTCCAACGGTCTAGGCTGTTTCGGCTATAGTGATGTAATTAAAGAAATTCAAGAACAGGAAAAGTCCTTGGGCTTTTCCTTTGACGCGGTGGTTGTTCCTACGGGCTCCGGTTCTACCTTAGGAGGCTTAATTTTAGGAAAAGTTATGTATGACTACCCCGGAGAAATTATCGGTTTTAATATTGCCGCCGATGCTAAAACATTTCAGCACCGGATTTCCTTGATACTTAAAGAAGCGGTAACCTATATTGATTCCACTCCCCCGGATGCCCATCATCCCCGGTTCGTGCCGGAGAACATTACCATTATTGACGGCTATGTGGGAGAAGGATATGGAAAAAGCCGAGCCGTGGAATGGGATTTCCTGCAACACATTGCCCGGTCCGAGGGAATTCTCTTGGATCCCGTTTACACAGGGAAAGCGCTGTATGGTTTAACAGAGGAAATCAAAAAAGGAACCTTTAATAACGCTCAAAGGATCCTTTTCATTCATACCGGCGGGGTCTTCGGGCTTATACCACCTTCAGACCTTCCACGGTAAACTGTTTCCATTTAAACAACTGAGCAAGATCAATAGTAATCTTTTCATCCTCCAACTCCGCTTTTTTGCTGATATAAAGCGTAATTCCCTGAACTTCATGTTTTTCATAGTCTTCCAGACTATCTTTGCCATCGCTAAAATCAATCACCGGAACATAGCGAAAGCCGCTGTGGCATCATCCTTTTTTATCATAACGGATGATGACGGGCTTTCCCACGCTTAAGGCGTATTCCTTGGCTTTTTCGCTTATTTCAATTTTCACTGCTCTCACCTTCTTTTCTGAGTTTTTTCCGAGGACTTTCCACCTGTTCTCTGAAGCGTGTTACAAAAATCGAAAACCCTATTTATAAACATTAATACCCATATAATCGATTTTCATTGATTATATGGGTATCTTTCTATTTCCCTTTTTCATCCTTTGGATTCTCGGGAATTTCTTCGCCGCAGTAACTGCAGTAAGTCCCTTTCTCTTCCACCATTTCTCCGCAGTGGGGACAAGTTTTTTTCTTCTTGATTATTCTGGTGACCACTAAATAAATCAGTAAATTTGTCGGGGTGTTCAGCAGTCCGAAAATCCCCCAAATCCAGGGATATTCCTTTCTTTTTTTCGCGTCGTAAAACATCCAGGAGCCTTGGAGAAGCAATACCGTGCCTAGCAGTACCCAAAGTATTACCGGAACTTCCGCTAAATCATGAGCCATAAGAATCACGCCCCTGCTGTCGATTTTTTTCAAGGGCTCCCAGGATTGGAATAATCAATGGAAACATTAAGAGTCCTATCAGCTGTACCTGCATAAAAGAGGGCCCCACATCGAAGTAAAAGAGGCTGCCCATGGCAAGCAGAAGGATAAAAGCCACCGCGGGAAAAGCCCCCAGTTCTTTTAAAAAACTTCTTTTTCCCCTTTTTTCTTCGAACCGTATCCTCTCTTCTCGAATCTGGTCCTCCAAGGCTCGAACGAATGCATCGGATGCTTGAAATTCCAAAGGTTCTCTTGGCAAATTTTCTTCTAGTTTCAGCAGTTTATCATAATAGCCCCGGCATTCCGTGCATTGTTGAGCATGATCAAAATCCCAACTCTTTGTTCCTTGTTCATTGTAAAACCAGTCCAACATTTTATATTGGGTTTCTCTACATTTAGAATCCATCCAACCCCTCCTTTTCCATGGCTTGTCGAATCTCCTCAATGCTGTTATGTAACCGGGAACGTACAGTACCTACGGGACACTGTTCAATTTCTGCAATTTCCTTATAGGAATAACCGTAATAATGCTTTAAAATAAATACGCTGCGCTTTTCCCGACTGAGCCTTGATAGACTTTCTTTCATTTTTTCCACGGCGAAGGTATTCATAACTCCCTCTTCCAAACTCCGCCCCTTTTTTTCTAGGCTCCCGCCGGAAGTCGACTCATACTCTTCAAAACTTCCGGTTCTTTTGTTTTTGCGCAAATAATCGAAGTAAAGATTTTTTCCGATCACAATTAACCAGGTACTAAACTTCCCTTGGGGTTCATAGTCCTGGATCTTTGTAACGGCTTTAAATAAGGTTTCCTGGGTAAGGTCTTCCGCCAGCTCTTTCTGCAGGGTAAGTTTGATTAAATAGCCCTTCAGGATCGAATAATTGTCCAAAAGCAGCTGATTTAACGCCTGGTTATGGCCCGCTTGAGCTTTTTTAATTAATTCCCGTTCCTTCATATTACCCTCTCCCTAAATATAACGTACCCGCCGACAAAAAGTTCATTTTATAAATCAAAAAAATAAAAAGGGCATAGGAGACATAGAAAAACAGGGAGACAGAAGGAGACAGAAGGGGGACAGGGGGACGGAGTAATTGTCCTCTTAACTAAGAGGGACAATTACTCCGTCCCCCTGTCCCCCTTCCCCCTGTCCGCCTGTCTTCTTACTTTGCCCCCTATCCTACCAGGTTATAGCGTTAAGCCCTTAATTGCTTTCAAGATTTTTCGGTTCAGTTCCTGTACAATATCCCGATGTTTTTTTTCAGGACTCGGAGTGATTTCTCCTTTTGAAGGAAGATACATACTACGGTTTACTTCCAATTGAATCCAAGGCACACCCTTTTTCATTCCGAAGTACCGGGTAATGAAGCCTCCTGTAAAGGGGTCGTTCATTTTAACGCTTCCCTTTCCAAATTCTCTTTCCAGAGATTCTTTAAAAAAGAGAATCAATTCCGTCGATGCACTGAGGGGCTCCTTAAGAAGCTCGCCCCTTTTTCCCCCACGATTGCTGATACAAAACAGGGGTCTTTTTTCTGCGGTTTTGTCAAAAGGATTTTCCGGAAGCATGCTGTGACAGTCTACTCCCAGTTTGATTGCAGGATTATTCAGGGCATCGGAAATCTTTTGGTAATAAGGTTTATAGTATTTTTCAATTAAATGGTTTCGATATACTTCTTCTAAACCCTGGGGGTCTTCCCACACGGGATTCAGAAATACGGATTTAGTCTTGACTACGCCGTCAAAATTTTCAGGCGGCAGATCATCGATTCCCCTATTTAAATCCAGGACCACTCGCGGCACTTGGGTTTCCACCAACTCCAATACCTTCTCTTTAAAATCAAAAATTTCTCGGGTCCAGGTATCTCCGTCCCGTAAAACCTCCTGCTCTCCCAGTTGAAAAATCCCCTGCACTTTCTTCGGCACTTGGGTTCCTCCATGGGGTATGGATATGATAACCGGCAATTTCTGATCTTTCATCCCTCGTCATCTCCTTCTGTTTCCTTCAATCCAATACCTTTATAGTTCAGTATAGTTCTTTGTTTTCCCCATTCATCCGGGAAACTATTGATTCTACTCCGGCCCTTTGGCAGATCCGTCTCTTCTCGGGTCCGCCACTCCGTAAAATTGATATCCGTTTTTTTTGTGGGGCATTTCAATTCCCTGGACACAACCGAGATAAAAGCTATAGGACCCCCGAGGGCGGATTTCAAATCCGGTTTCATCAAAGGTATTTTCGATTTCCTTGGAAAACCGCTTTTTCTCCAACTGCATTTTCTTCAAATCCGAAGTATGGAATCTCGGTTTTTCTATAGCCGTGGACAAATCCTGCTTTCCGTCAATATATCGAAGAATCACTTGACTGAGAGCCGTGGAAATTCGCTCACTTCCCGGGCTTCCAAGGACCAGTACAGGCTTTTTCCTGGATGTAATAATCGTCGGTGCCACACTGCTCCAAGGCTTGTTTCCCGGCAAAAGATAATAAGGATGGGTACGGTCCTTATATTCAAAAGCACTCATATAGTTATTATAGAAGAACCCTAACCCATGGGCGGTTCGCTTCGAGCCGAAAACCAGTTCAATGGATTGCGTTACCGCTATAATATTTCCTTCGCTGTCCGCAACGGAAAAGTGGGTAGTCTCTCCTGAAGTTTCCGGAGGAAGATGACTGATATTCTCTGAGTATTTCTCAATAATTCTACGAATATTTTCAGTGACTTCCCGACTATATTTCTTGTTGGTCATTTTTCTTGTGGCTTGTTGAAAATAAATATCCGGATTTTGCGGCATCCGTTTCCGATCCCGGAGGGTATATTGAAAGGCTAAAGCCAAAATTAAATTACCGTAAGGGTTGTCCAAATCGATATCCTCTTCCGTAAAGTTTTCAAGAATATTCAAAATCTGCATTAACACACGACCGGCTCCCGGAGGAGGAAAGGTCACAATTCCATATTTCCGGTATTTCCCTTCCAATACCGGTCGCTCGATGGGTATGGGGATTTGACTTAAATCTTCCGCCGTGAGCAATCCGTCCCTAGCTCTCATATCCGCAATGATTTCTTTCCCGATTTCACCTGTGTAGAAATCCCTCCAACCCTTTTCTCCCATTCGCTTCATCATTCCCGCAAGTTCCGGTTGGGTAAGAACATCTCCGACTTTTAAGGATTTATCCTCTTTGAGAAAATTCTTTTTTGCCTGGGGATCATTTTTTAATTCCTCTTTGCTTCGATCAATTAATGAATGTATCAAAGGGGTTACGGAAAATCCCTCGGTGGCTATTTTAATTGCAGGTTCCACTAATTCTTTAAAGGACATGGTTCCGTAATTATCCACTAGATAACCGTAAAAGGCCGGAGTAGATGGAAGGGTTGAGGCCTTCAAGCCTAATTTCAGGGGCTTTTTCGGCATATCCTTCGGCTGAAAATGGTAGGGTGCCATAGAGGAGCCATCCAAAGCAAAATATTTCTTCTCTTTGGCAAGATATATCACTGCCATGGATTGTCCGCCGATTCCTGATGCTTGAGGCTCTGTAACTCCAAGGCAGTAAGACACCGCCACGGCGGCATCAAAAGCATTGCCGCCCTTGGCCAAAATTTCTGCACCTACTTCCGTTGCCTGTCTTGAAGCGGAAGATACCATTCCTTTCTTGCTTCGAAAAACCGGAACAACTTTTGTCTTCATAATTTTCCCTCTTTCTCTATTTTGTCTAATTCCTTTAGATTGAACGCTTTTTCAAATTTCCGGATTATCAATATACTAAGAACGCCCACCCCTTGTGGGCAGACGTTCTATGGCAATTATTTATATTATTCTTTCAGTAAAAACTGACTGATCAGCAATGTTTTTTGTACAAGTTCTGTTCGGCTTATAGATTCTTCCGGTGTATACAGATTTTTCGAACTTGGGGCCATCCCGCAAACTACAGCACACTCCTTACTTACTACCCCGGCAGCAGATGGAAGTAGAGTGGATTCCACATCAAAGGGAATTTTCCACTTATCACTGATTTCCTGTAGTTCTGCAATCAATCTTTCGCTATCCGGGCTTTTTATCATTGGGGGCCGCTCTTCCAATTTCTCGATATAGGTTTTGATGCCTTTTTTCTTCGTTTGAAAAAGCTTTCGTACCTGGGTTTCCACTTTTTTGGCCCGTTCCTCATCAATATAAGTAATAAACATATTGGCACTGACCCGATGGGGAATAAGCATACTGTATCGATTGGACTGAATATCCTGGATCGCCACGGTTAGGTATTTATTTTCCTTATCGATTTTTTTAATATCTACGGACTTATCCAACAAAAAGTCTAAAGCATTGGAGGTGCTACTCTGGCTGCCGATTCGTAAGGAACTTCCTTCAATGACCACTTTAAGCTTAATGGTTCCCCTTCGCTGATTCACCACTTTATTGTCATTGTATCCGGGATGCATTACCACGATATTTTTTGCTCTTTTCCCTATTTTTTTCAAAATTTCCGAACTGTAACGCATACCCAGTCCTTCATCTCCATAGACAAATACTCCAAAATTGGCATCATCTATTCTGCCCAGATGTTTTAAGGCATCCAAGGCTTTTAATACAGATATGAGACCTGCTCGACTGGAGGCAATCCCCTCTCCATATAGGTTTTCCGGTTCCTTCCTAAAGGGTATGGGGTAGGCGCCCCGGTTCCCCGGAATATCTGCGGGAATCACAAATACGGTACCCTCTTGAAATCCTTTTTTCCCTGTCCAAAACCAGGAGGACTTTCCATCGGTGTAGTGAGTGCTCTTTTTCAGCTTCAGTTTTCTAAGTCGATAATCCAGCTTCCGGATAAAAGCCTGCTTGCTTACGGGATCGTCGGTGGCGGTGTACATATTGGTCCAGGAACGAAGTTCACTCTCCATACTGTCACGATTTTGTGTAATATAAGAAAATGCAGAATTTTCATAGTCCTGAACCCCATCTCCCGGGCCTTCTAAAATAGACCCGAAGTACCGCTGAGAAGCCACTTCGATTAATCGCTGCACCAGTTTATTATAGGGCAGTCCCATTTTTTCCGCCGCATATACGTAGGAAGCCGTCGGCGCAAGACTAGCCATGGAATTTACTTCCAGCACATAGGGATTCCCCTGTTCATCAATTCTAAAATCCACCCGGGCGCTGTCATAACAGTCCAAGGCTTTAAAAGTTCGTATGGCTAAGGTTTTTACCTTTTCTTCCAACTCCGGAGTTAAGTTTGCAGGACATTCTCGCCCCACACTGCGTCCGCTTTGATGGGTTTTGTCTTCGAAGGTAAATATTTTTTCCCCTTCACCGAAGATCAGTTCCACCGCCGGCATAGCTTCCACTTCATCATTGCCCAAAAGACCCACATTCACCTCTCGTCCTTCAATATACTCTTCCACTAGGGTAGGGGCTTTGAACTCATTATAGATATTTTCCACTCCTGCTTTTAATTCTTCAGGATTATGAACAATTTTCAGGCCGAAGGATACCGCTTCACTTTTTGGTTTTACTATTAAAGGATAGGTTAATTTTTCCCGAAGCTCATCCTTTGGAGTTTCCAGCACTGCAAATTTCGGTGTAGGGATTCCCCGCTGCAAAAGAATCATTTTTGTAATGACCTTATCCAGGGCAATGGCATGGGTTTCAGGATTCGAACCTACATAGGGAATCCCCAGCATCTCCAGAATTCCCGGAATATGCATATATCGACCTTTTCCCTGTATTCCGTAGCTTAAATTAAATACCAGTCCCGGTCTTTCTCCTGAAACCACGCGAGGCATAAACTCTTCCAGTTTCCGAATAATGTTTTTATCCCCTTCAAAGGTTTCCACTTGATGTCCGTGTTCAACTAATGCGGTCTCCACCATGGAAATGGTATTAAGTCCGTATTTTTCTTTATTGGGAATTCCAAAAAGATTGATTACCGCTTGGCTCTCACGATTATATACAATAGCAATTTTCATATACATCTTCCTCTACATTTTTTTATGATAGTTTTAAAAATATTGCAACAATTTTTCGCTATCTAATTATACCCTATTTAACCCATCCATAACAATATTAAACAACAGGGAATCTCTACTTATTTTTCTCCGTCACTTTTCTCCAAGATGACGCCGCCCTTTACCCATCGAAAATGTGCATAGCCGCCATGAATAAGATTCATTACCACCAAAGAGAAGGGGGCTTTTTCCAGAAAACCCTTCTCTTCCAGTACTTTTCTTGTTTTTTCAATATCTCCGGGATTTTGGAATTCATGATGGTTTGCAATAATGATCAGAATTTCCCGATCCACGGATTGAAATTCTCCGAACTTCTCCTTTTTGTCCTTAATTCGCTTAAGGATCAGTTTTTCTAAGGAGGATCCTGCCTTCTCCAGGGGGACTGTGGGGTTTTGATCCACATACCGCTCAATTTCCCGGGATTTTCTTCCTCTTAAATCACTTTTATAGACCTTCCCTCGAAGCCGGGCATCTCCGGCTTCGATAGCTTCCGTTACTTCTATCCCGCTTACTTTATTTTTGTATCGAAGCAGAAAATCCGGACGCTCACTTTTAATAAAGGGGATGTGCTGATAAGATTCCGGAAATTCCTTTTGAAGAAAGAAAAAGAAACTTCGAAACTCATTTCGCTGATTAATCGTACTGATTTCCTTATCAATAATCCTTCGATTAACCGCTTCCTCCTTTCCCTGCAGTCTTCCTTGCAGCTCCAGAATATCCAAGGTGCCCAGATTGATTTTCCCCCGGGCAAATCCCGTGACACGATAAACGATAAAATTTTTGATACATTTGTGATAGGTCATTATCTTGCTTTTTCGTCCTTTAAATAAACGATGATGGTGAAAGTGAGTTTTTCGAATAAAAGATTCGATATATGGATTCAAAGGCATTCCTCCTTTTTATACATGTTAAGATAATTTCATTTATACCCGATTCTTATCCAAATGACACAGAGAAAATAGCGCTGGCTACATCAATAACAACCGAAAATACAAAAAAGACCTTCGTAAGAAAAGGACTTAATCCATTCTCCATAAAGGTCTTCTCTAATTCCCATATTATGATTTTCTTCAGGTTCCCGTTATGAGCACCCTAACTTTGCATGATCTCTCACTCTTTACTTTAAATATTCCGACTCCCCGGTTTATAAGCCTTTGAATGTCCTTCTTTACATAGTGGACAATCCTTTTCGTCGTAGGCAATAACCTCCACGGCCAGAGCAGACTCGAAGGGTACCCCGAACTCCGCCGTTCCGTTACTTCGGTCAACGATCACTGCAACTCCCGCAACCTCAGCACCATGCTCCCGTACCACATCCATTACTTCTCTTACGGAGCCTCCTGTGGTTACTACGTCCTCAGCCACCAGCACTTTCGACCCTTTCGGGATGGAAAAATTTCTTCGAAGGGTCATTTTCCCCTGTTCTCTTTCGGCAAACACATTTTTTACCCCTAGCTGACCGGCCATTTCATAGGCCACTATGATGCCCCCCACTGCGGGCCCGATGACCATGTCAATATCCTGATTTTTAAAACGCTTGGCCAAATCTCCGATGATTTCCTTGGCATAATTCGGATACTGTAAAAGTTTGGCACATTGCATATACTCTTTGCTGTGCTTTCCCGAGGTCAGTAAAAAGTGACCTCGAAGCAGTACTTCGGTTTCCTCTAAAATTTCAATCATTCGCTCTCTTGTTAACATATGGACTTCCTCCTTTTATTCATGTCCTGCGCCGATGAGTTCTTCGATGCCGTCGATGTTTTCTTCCTTTAGATAGTTTTCCAATCCTTCAATAATTTCAACCATTACCCGTGGATTTCGAAAGTTCGCGGTACCCACTTGCACCGCCGTAGCCCCGGCCAGTATAAACTCCAGGGCATCTTCCCAAGTGGTAATACCGCCGATACCGATAATCGGGATTTTGATTTCTTTAGCTACTTGGTAGACCATTCGTAGAGCCACGGGCTTAATCGCCGGCCCCGACAGTCCTCCAAAGGTATTGGCAAGCAGAGGTCTACGGGTCTTTATGTCCATTTTCATCCCCAACAGAGTGTTGATTAGACTGATTCCATCGGCCCCTGCGGCTTCACAGGCCTTGGCTACCGCCACGATATCCGTTACGTTGGGACTGAGCTTTACGATCAGCGGTTGTCTTGACGCTTCCTTTACCTTTTTAGTTACCCTGTAAGCCATGTCCACGTCGGTACCAAAGGCCACGCCCCCCTCTTTGATATTGGGACAGGAAATGTTCAGTTCTAATAAGTCCACCGGCTGATTTTGCAGGGCGGTAACCACCCTTACATATTCTTCAATGCTTCTTCCTGCGATATTTACCATGGTTCTCGTATTATAATTTTGTAAAAAAGGGATGTCCTCCCGAATAAAATGCTCAATTCCTGGATTTTGCAGACCCACACTGTTAAGCATTCCTCCGTAGGTCTCCGCAACCCTTGGAGTGGCATTCCCTTTCCAGGGTACATCCGCAACCCCTTTGGTAACCACCATCCCCAGTCGGTTAAGATCCAAATACTCATCGAACTCCTTTCCCGACCCGAAGGTGCCGGAGGCCGGCATTATGGGGTTTTTCAGCTCCACGCCGGAAAGTTTTACCGCCAGATTCGGTCTTTTCTCACTTTTGCTCATTCAAACATCACCTCATCTCCCTTAAATACCGGTCCGTCTTTACAAACGCGCTTATAACTCCAGTCTTCTTCATGGGGCCCTTCCTTGGTCTTACAGGTGCAAACCAGACAAGCCCCAATACCGCAGGCCATGCGCTCTTCCAGGGATAGCTCCATGGGAATGTTACGCTCACGGCCCCAGGCCTGTACCGCCTTTAACATTCCTTTGGGTCCGCAACTGTAAATCTTCTTCGGAGCATATGCTCCCTGCTCCAAAAGGTCCATTACCGTACCCTTTATCCCTTCATCTCCCGTGGTTGTGGCAACCGCCACTTCCGTTGCAACTTTTTTAAAATCTTCGATCAAAATGCTTTCTTTTTCAAATCCCAACAGCACCCGCTTTTTACCCTTCAGCTGTTTTGATAGTTCCAGTAACGGGGGCACCCCTACGCCGCCGCCGATAATCAGGATTTCTTGTGTTTCTTGGGTTTCCGTTTTTCCATCATCCTTTTCCAGGGTAAAGCCCTTTCCCAGGGGACCGAGATAGTCGATCTCTTCATACTTTTGAAGATTTGCGAACTCCTCGGTTCCTTTACCCAGTACTTTGTAAATTAAGCGAAGGGTACCGCCCTTTTCATCCGCCTCGGAGATACTGATTGGCCGAGGCAGTAACCGGGAACCGTCTTTGCAGTAAAGATTGATAAACTGTCCCGGAGTCACTCCCAATGTGGTTTTCACCCCTAAAACCATCTCATGAATTTCCGGGGTTAAGGCTTGATTTTTCAGTATCAATGCTTTCTCTATGCTCTTATGAACCATTATATCCGCCTCCTTCTTAGTCCATTACCCGCTGCAAATCTATTTTCATATCCAATGCCGCGGCTCTTGCGGCCTTGGCAAAGTCCTTCGGTTCAAAATCTTTTTGATACTTTTCATTTTTATAGGCGGCGATAATTCCTCGGGAGGAGTTGATGATTGCGCCTCTGCCCCCTTTATTAAAGTTGGGAATCAAGTCCTCCGCCGTAGCCCCCTGGGCTCCGTATCCCGGCACCAGGAAAAAGGTGTCGGGCAGTATTTTCCGGATCGTTTCCGCGTCCTTCGGATGGGTTGCCCCGACCACCGCTCCCATACGGCTGTATCCCAGGTCTCCCATAGCTGCTTCTCCCCAGGTCTTTAGGAGCTTTGCCACCCGTTCGTAAAGCAGTTCCCCTTCCACGGGAAGGTTTTGAATTTCCTTGCTGTTGGGATTTGAGGTCTTTACCAGTATAAACAGTCCTTTGTTTCGCTCATTTAAATCCTTTACATAGGGTTCAATGGAATCGTAACCCAGATACGGGCTAAGGGTGATAAAATCTTCTTTAAACACTTCAATCTTCTCTCCTTCAATATCCGCCAGGCCGATATGACCGTCGGAATAGGCCTTTGCCGTGGAGGCAATATCTCCCCGTTTCACATCCCCGATTACGATCAGCCCCCGGTCCTTGGCATACTGTATGGTATCCATGTAGGCTTTTATGCCTTCATAACCGAACTGCTCATACATGGCCACCTGGGGCTTAACTGCCGGTACAATATCTTTAATCTCATCGATGATTTCCTTATTAAACTGGTAGAAAGCCCTCGAGGCTCCTTTTAAGGTTTTTCCATGTTTTTCAAAAGCCTCTTCCTTAATAGGTTCGGGGACAAACCCCAGTCTTGGATCCAGTCCCACCACCGTTGGGTTTTGTAGCTTCTCGATAGAACCAATTAACTGATCAATCATTTGTTAGCCTCCTTTAGCCTACTGTTTTCCATGACGATATTTCCCGAAACCATGGTTAGAACTGCTTTCCCTTTAACTTCTCTCCCCTTAAAGGGGGTGTTCCTGCTTTTTGAATGAAAATCTTTCGGGTTGATCTTGTAAGAGACTTCCGGGTCAACGAGAGTAATGTCCGCAATTTCTCCTGTTTGGAGTTTTCCCCGGGAGACTCCTAAAAGCCTCGCCGGATTGATTGTAAGCTTTTCAAAGAAATCCAAGGGAGACAGAATCCCGGTGTGAACCAGCTCTGTCAGACCGATACTAAGGGCGGTTTCCAGACCTACAATCCCGAAGGGGGCCTTTTCATAACTTTGATTTTTATCCTCTTTACTGTGGGGGGCATGATCCGTTGCAATAATATCGATGACCCCTTCCTGAAGTCCTCGAATCAATTCCTGTCGATCCTCTTCCCGTCGAAGAGGAGGATTCATTTTCGTATTGGTATCGATACCATCGATGATTTCTTCTGTTAANGTAAAATGGTGGGGGGATACTTCCCCGGAAACTAAGGGATTCTTGGCCTTTGCTTCCCGCAGTATTTCCACACTGCCCTTGGTACTCATATGACATAAGTGCACCTTCCCTCCCGTCTCGTGACTGAGGATCAAATCCCGGGCGGTAATCACGTCCTCGGCGCTGTTGGGGATTCCTTTAATCCCTAAGGCCCTGCTTTTCTTCCCTTCGTTCATGGCCCCTCCCGCAACTAATGAGGGATCTTCGCAGTGGACCAGAACCGGCAAGTCCTCTTTCTTGGCTTTCAATAGAGCCTGTTTCATTACGTAACTGTCCAGCACACTTTTTCCGTCTTCGCTGAGGGCCACGGCCCCGGCTTTTTTCATTTCATGATAGTCCCCCAAAGTTTCTCCCTGTTGAGACAGGGTCATGGCACCGACAGGATGAAGATTGATAATGCTTTCCGCCTTTCCTTTCTCTATAAGCTCTCCTATGATCTCTGGATTATCGATGACGGGATTGGTATTCGGCATATAGGCGATCGTGGTAAAACCTCCCCTAGCCCCGCTGTGACTGCCGGTAATGAAGGTTTCTTTATACTCGAAACCCGGTTCCCGAAGATGTACGTGGACATCAATCAGTCCCGGAACCAGCCACTTTCCTTGTCCTTCGATGACTTTTCCTTTCTCTGCCCCTAATTTTTTCCCGATTTTTACTATTCGTTCCTCTTCAACAACCACATCCAGAACTTCATCCCTGCGGCTTTCCGGGTCCAACACTCGTACTTCTTTAAATATTGTTTTCATAAACAACCTCCTCACCAAATTTCTGGGACGCTTTACGCTTTTGATTTACTAATACTCTATATCCAAAATTTATAACAGTTTTTTAATATTGCAGTAAGTTTTTAGACAAAAATAAAAAGACAATAGCAGGTTTGCAAAAACCTGTATTGTCTCGAATATCTCCATTATTTAAAGATTTTTCGTTAATCAAATCATTTCCGCTGTATGCCTTTTGGGTAGCACAATCCTCAAAGCCTTTTTGCTTTTTTCCGGTACTTAACATAACAATCGCTCCTTTAGGCCTCTCAGGACCTTTTTAAAGGTATATTGAACTCCGCTTACTCAGTGAAGGGATTCCCTTATATTCTAATGTAGAATAGCATACTCGGGAAATCTTGTCAATTTATAATTTCTTCCCAGTCATAATCAAGGGCGGAGCCTCGGGATCATAGTCTTCTTCCATAAAATTACTATAGGCTTCGATGTTTCTAAATCCTGCTTCTTCAAGCAAGCGCTTCAATTCTTGATATCGTATGGGGAGCAGGGGTGTATGATTTTCGAATACTTTTTCCTCGCCGTCTTTTTTAATGGTCAAACGGGTTTGAAAATCCAGGAGATCAGAGTTTGGGATTTTTTCATAACTCCGTACAAATTCCGCTTTCAGCTTAGGGTCCTGTTCATTTTTAATCGTGGGCAGCCCATGAATATCCTGATCTAATATCCGGTCATAGTTAATAATTTGAATAATCAACGTCCCCTCGGTTTTCAAGACTGCATAGGCGCTTTCCAGAAATTTTTCAATTTCTGCAACCGTGGTAAGATGCACCAGGGAGTTTCCGATACAGTAGACCGTATCAAAAAAACTTCGAGGGTAATAGTCCAGGATCTCTTTCATATCCCCGCGGCGAGCCTTAACTTCCGGGTTTGGTTTTTCCTGCTTGTCTTCCAATACCTCAAGCATCTTGTCATCATATTCCACAGCCCGTACATCATATCCATCTTCCCCAAGGGCAAGGGCATGGTTCCCGGTCCCCGCTGCCACATCTAAAATTCTTCCCTTCTTCGGGGTGCGCTTTTTAATAAAATCCAATTGGGGCTTTTTCGCCTGAAAAATTAAATCGTAATACTTGCTGAAATCTTCATAAAAACCCATAGTAATCCTCCTTTTTATAATGCCAGCGGAAATATCTTCGATTTATATACTGTTATATCCTACCTACTGCTACTTCCAAGGATGATTAGAAACCGGGACTACAAACTCAGTTCTTCCAGTTCCTCTAAGGATTTGATATAAACCAGTTTTCCTTTCATATCAATAACCTCGTCACTTTTTAATTGACTGAGGGAGCGACTGACGGTTTCCCTGGAAGTTCCCACAATATTGGCGATTTCCGTTTTGGTCATTTTCAAATCAATTTGAATCCCGTGACTGTTTTTCTTTCCATAACGGTAGGCCAAATCCAAAAGCACCTTGGCTACCCGGCCGTTTACATCATGAAGGGCCATATCTTTGATTTTTACCTGAGCATAATACAGCCTCCGGTTCAGCTCTTTAATTAAGCTCAGGGCGATGTTCCCGTTTTCCCGAACGATTTTTTCCAGGTCATCGTTTCGAATCATGCCCACTAAAACATCTTCTAAAACCATGGCCGTGGCGGGATAGTCCAAATCACTAAACATGGTTACCTCGGCGAAAATGCTGCCGGGGCCTAAAATATTCAGGGTTACTTCCCTCCCCTCCAGAGAGGTTTTGTAGAGTTTGATTTTTCCCGATTTAATATAATAAACCGCTTCACCGGGATCCCCTTCCATAAAGATGGCTTCTCCTTTTTGATAGGTCTTTTCCACTTCATACTTGGATAACAGCTCGAGTTCTTCTTTTTTCAATCCCGAAAACATGGGAATCCGTTCTAAATATTCTTTTGTTGAAGCCATAGGGTCACCTGCCTTTTTATATTCGCTTTTCATCAAAGAAAAAGGGCTTATCATAAGCCCTTATCTTTTCTTACTCTTATAGTATACCCTTTTTCGGGAATATTTAAAATCCTAGTTTTTTCGTTGTCCCCGAACACTGATTTCCACTTTGTTTAAGGGAATGTTCTTTCCGGATTTAGCTAAAGCCTCTTCCACGGCCCAGACAATGCCGTTGCAGCAGGGTACTTCCATATGGGCTACAGTAATGCTGTTTAAATCATTTTCTTTAAAGATTTCCGTAAGCTTTGCCACATAGCTTTGATTGTTATCCAGCTTCGGACAACCGATTACCACACTTTTGCCTTTTAACAGCTCTAAATGATAATTGGGGTAGGCATAGGGTACACAATCCGCAGTTACTAAGATGTCGGAATTCTTAAAGTAGGGAGCTGCCACTGGAACCAGACTGAGCTGTACCGGCCACTGTTTTAGCTGGGGCTTGATACGAACTTCCATATCGTCACTGGATACCCCTTGAATATTTTCCTCTACCGCTTCTTCTTCGAAGCTTTGCATAGCTGTCCCGGGACATCCGCATCCTGTGGATTTCTTGGCTGAATGTGCTTCTTTATGACCGTGTCCTTGGTGAGTCCCAGGTTGGTGCCCGTGGTGATGACCATGGTTGTGCCCGTGATGTTGATCTCCTTCGTGGCCTTTAGGTCCTGCTGCATGACCTTCATGTTTTTCCTGTTGCTCTTCAAAACTTGGAGCTTCTCTTTCCACAATGGTAATGGCATCCATGGGACAGCTTCCAAGACATTTCCCCAGTCCGTCACACATGGCTTCACTGCTGAGTCTTGCTTTCCCGTCAATAATTTTCAAAGCCCCTTCTTGACATTTCGGGATACAAAGACCGCAGCCCACACACTTATCTTCATCAATTTGTACAATATCTCTTTTTATCATTTTAGTTTCCTCCTGATTTTTATTTCGAATCCTTTAAAACCTCATACATTTCAAGCTTATCCAATTGGCTTTTATTCGGATTTCATTTTCTATACTCAGTATACGGGATATGTTCTAAGGATACTGTGGCAAAAATCACATTTTATTAATTTCTTTCTTTCTTTCGGATTTTTCGTTATACTGAAATCAAGTTTACAAAATGATTTATTAGGAGGGATTTTTTTGGGAAAAGTTTTTCGAGAGCCGGTTAGTGGCTTTACCCATATGGCAGGAGCCATTCTTTCTCTAATCGGATTGAGTTTTTTACTGTTTCACTCGATTCAACAGGGAGGGCCCATGCATATTCTGGCCTTTGCGATTTTTGGACTGAGTTTGATTTTACTCTACACCGCCAGCACCCTGTATCATTTGCTTCCCCTATCGGAAAAAGGGGTACGCACCCTGAAAAAGATTGACCATATGATGATTTTTATATTGATTGCCGGCACCTATACCCCGGTTTGTCTTTTGGCCCTGCAGGGTTGGTGGCGTACTGGTATGCTGATCGGCATCTGGACCTTTGCCCTGGGCGGTGTTTTTCTTAAAGCCTTTTGGATTAACGCTCCCCGGTGGTTCTCTACGGGCATCTATTTAGTCATGGGCTGGTTGGTGGTGGTGGCCATCATTCCGATTTATCAGGCCCTGTCCTTCGGTGGGTTTTTCTACCTGCTTCTTGGAGGTCTTTTTTACAGTGTCGGTGCCGTCATCTACGGATTGAAACGGCCGAATATTACCACGGAGCATTTCGGATTCCATGAAATTTTTCACATCTTTGTTATGCTGGGCAGTCTATTTCATTTCTTCCTGATGTATTTTTATGTCCTTCCCATGGAAGCTTAAGTACAAAAAAGTGCAGCGACATCATATCGCGGCACTTTTTTTATCTCCTGTTTTGATATTTTTTACTATTTTTTCCTTGCTCCCTTTCTCCCTTGCTTTGCTTATTTAATTCCGGTTACTCGGTTACCCGTTTCTAAAACTCCGGAAGCGTTCCTTTAATTTCTTATACCCCTCTTGAAAACGTTTGGACTGGAACTTCGGAAAGGCTTTTAATATCCTTCGATAACGGCCCATTCCCGCTCTCAGTATGGCTTCGTACTCGATTTTAAGCTCCTTGAAATGATCTTTGATCATGTTCATCCGTAATTCTATTTCCTCTACCTGCTTTTCCATTTTCCCAAGTCTTTCTTTTCGCTCTTTCAATAGGGTTTCGCGAACTTCCAATTGCTGCAGTTCTTCGACCTTTTGCTGAAGGTCTCGAAGCAGTCGGTTCAGCCCGATGATCTCCAGGATGGTCTGAATAAAATCCACCGCTAAATAGGTAAGAAGAATCAAGGCCAGGGCCTGTAAATAAGTTTCCGGTATTCCCTCGAGGGCATTTTCTACAAAGGCATGAACCCATTTTACGGTGAACATGGCCCCCACTCCGAAAAGCAAAGAATATTTCAGGCAAACATAGCCTTTAACATGAAATTTTTCATCACTATACTCCCACCATTTTGCCCCGAAGAGAGTTTCTAAAATCAATCCTGTAACAAATTCCAGCAGGGTAATTAAAGCTACCGCTCCCAGAAAGAGAATGAACCAATTCTCCTGAATTGGAGAAAGGACTGCCAAAAGCAGCAGGACTCCAAAACCGTAAATCGGACAGAAGGGTCCTTTGATAAACCCTCGATTTATCCATTCTCCCCTTTCTATATAGGCGTGGATGACTTCCAGAAGCCAACCTAAAAAACTGTATATTATAAAGTAGGCAATCCACAAGATTAAGTTTTC
>SL_8KL_010_SEDDRAFT_10000032_pt1 | contig 95599 bp, 86 predicted proteins | sample SodLakKL_010_SED_4_FD_11160 | JGI IMG/M metagenome (IMG submission 11160)
ATTAATGATTTGAAATAAAAGTAACATGTAAGGGGGAAAGAAAATGAGTATGTTTTGTCATCAATGTCAGGAAGCCGCAAGAAATGTAGGATGTAGCGGGAAAGCCGGAGTCTGTGGTAAAACGGAACCGGTGGCAAACCTTCAGGATTTATTGGTCTACGCGTTAAAAGGGGTGGCGGAATTTAATCAGCAGGCAAGGGAACATGACCTGAACAAACCGGAAACCGACGAGCAGATGCTGGACGGATTGTTTTCCACCATTACTAATGCGAATTTTGACGGAGAGGCTATTAAGGACAGAATTGACAGAGCACTGTTTACCAGGGAAGAAATCAAAATGAGTTTAAAAAATGAAGGTAAACTGGAAGATAAGATCTATGGCGACTTTGCTACTTGGGATGCTAACCGGAAGGACTACGAAGAAAAATCCACCGAAAAAAAAGTTGGAATTCTTCGTGATGAGAACGAAGATGTTCGCAGCCTTCGATCCTTAGTACTTTTCGGTCTTAAAGGGATGTCCGCTTACGGTGAACATGCCTACAACCTTGGAAAACATAAACCGGAAATCAGTGAATTTATTGAAAAAGCTCTACTGGCAACGGAAGACGACTCTTTAAGCGCCGACGATTTGACCGCATTAGTACTGGATACAGGGGCCAAGGGTGTAGAAGTGATGGCGCTTCTTGATGAAGCCAATACTTCCGCCTATGGAAACCCGGAGATCACAGAGGTGGAACTTGGGGTTCGAGACAATCCCTCAATTCTGGTTAGCGGTCATGATTTAAAAGACTTTGATGAACTGTTAGAGCAAACAAAGGACCAAGGGGTAGATATTTACACCCATTCGGAAATGCTGCCTGCGAATTATTATCCGGCCTTCAAAAAGTATGATCATTTTGTAGGAAACTATGGAAGCTCATGGTGGAATCAAAAGGTTGAGTTTGAGTCCTTTAACGGACCGGTGCTCTTTACCACGAACTGTATTGTGCCTCCGAAGGAAAGCTACAGCGACCGAATTTATACTACGGGGGCAGCAGGATACCCCGGATTTAAACATATTCCAAATCGTGAAAAGGGCGGTGTGAAAGACTTTTCTGAAGTAATTGATCACGCGAAAAAGCTTCCCGCTCCTACAGGGATTGAGGAAGGCAAACTCGTTGGGGGATTTGCTCACAACCAGGTAATAGAACTTGCGGACAAAGTGGTGGATGCTGTAAAATCCGGAGCGATTAAGCAGTTCTTTGTCATGGCAGGCTGTGACGGTAGAATGAAAGATCGGGACTATTACACGGATTTCGCCAAGGCACTTCCCGATGATACGGTAATTCTAACCGCAGGCTGTGCGAAGTACCGGTACAATAAATTAGATCTCGGAGATATTGGCGGGATTCCAAGAGTGTTAGATGCAGGGCAGTGTAATGATTCATATTCCCTTGCGGTAATTGCTCTAAAGCTTAAAGAAGTATTTGAACTGGAAGATGTCAACGAACTTCCGATTTCCTACAATATTGCTTGGTANGAACAAAAGGCGGTTATTGTGCTTTTAGCGTTGTTATCCCTAGGCATTCAGAATATCAAGCTAGGACCAACCTTGCCGGCATTCTTGTCNCCTAACGTTGCCAATGTATTGGTGGAGAAGTTCGGAATCAACGGTATTCAAACCGTAGAAGAAGATATGGAGCAGTTTTTAGGATAATTTAGCGTCCATTAAACGTAAAAAAAGTCTAAGTAATGAAAGATCTTGTAAGAGAGCCCATGAGTTTATAATCTCATAGGCTCTTTTTAAGGACCATAGGAAGTTTCTGCGAAGCCATGAGATTTTTGGGTATCAGTACAAAAATTAAGAATGTTAAAGGGGGAGGGCATATGAACATTATTGAAACTCATGATCTTACTAAATACTACGGAAAATCCAAAGGGATTGAAGATGTAAATATTACTGTAAAACAGGGTGAGATTTACGGATTCATAGGTCCTAACGGTGCGGGAAAATCCACAACCATTCGAACTCTCCTTGGGCTGATTTTTCCCACAAGAGGAAGTGCAAAAATTTTTGGTAAAGACTGTATTGAAAAAGGTCACGAAGTTCGAAGATCTATCGGATATCTTCCTTCCGAAATCTTTTATTATGATAGAATGAAAGTCCGGGATTTATTAAACTACTCAGCAAGCTTCTTTGAAGGAGATTATACCAATCGGATCAATGAGCTTTCAGAGGCTATGGAACTGGATTTAAATCGAAAAATTGAAGATTTATCCTACGGTAATAAGAAAAAAGTAGGCATTGTTCAAGGGCTGCTTCATAAACCCAAACTCATTATGCTTGATGAACCTACGGGCGGGCTGGATCCCTTAATGCAAAAGCAATTTTTCAACCTGATCCGGGAGGAAAATAGGCAAGGGGCTACGATATTTTTCTCTTCCCATATTTTATCGGAGGTACAACAGCTTTGTCATCGGGTGGCGATCATCAAAGATGGATCTATCATACAGGTGGAGGACATTACCACTTTACAGAAAAATAACTACAAGAAAATAATGATCAAAGGTGAAAATCTGTCAAAGAGGCCTTTTGATTTGAAAGGGATAACAAATTTAACACTGGATAATAATACGTTGAAGTTTTTCTTTGTAGGGGACATTAATCAGGTAAAGGAAAAACTGCAACCCTATAAAATAGAAGACTTACTAATTGAGGACCCCACACTGGAAGAGATATTTATGCATTATTACGAATAAAGGGAGGATTTAAGGTGAATATATACAAGTTTGAATTTAAAACCTACTGGAAGTCCTTTACTCTTTGGTCCTTGGGAATTATAGCGCTGCAAATTATTATGATGATATTTTATCCGACCATGGCACGGGACGCCCAAATGATGGATTTAATTATGGAAAATTATCCGGAGGAGCTTTTGCAGGCCATGGGACTTGGAGAGCATGTTTCTTTAGCTACGGTGTTGGGTTACTATACCTTTGTTTTTGTATTCGTTCAACTTTTAATTGGGGTACAGAGTGCTTATTATGGCTGTCATTTTCTTTCCATAGAGGAACGGGAACATACTGCGGATTTTTTATTTGCCAAACCGGTTACTAGACGTCGCATATTAATAGAGAAGTATTTGGCCGCTTTCACCATATTACTGTTAACGAGTCTGGTAGTTACGGCAAGTACATTTATTTCTATAGAGCTTTTTAGTGACGGCAGGGAGTATGAAATAGGACCCTTAATACTATTGTTATTTACGGTCCCGATTTTTCAATTGTTTTTCTTCAGCATCGGGATGCTGGTCACTGTGGGAACAAAAAGAATTCGAAGTGTTATCAGTTACGCTTTGGGCTTTGGTTTTGGTCTTTATGTACTGAATGCTTTTCGAAGCATTGTGGGGGGAGAATTTCTAGGATTTTTCACTCCCTATTATCACTTTGAACCATCTTATATATTAATGGAAGGGTCCATTCCTGTGGGTCGGGCAATTATTAGCATCAGTATGATATTGCTAGCCCATGGAATAACGTATTTTGCATACTTAAAAAGAAATATTCGAGCTCAGTAAGGAGGCGCAGCGTGTATGAACATTTTTATTCGAGAAATGAGAGATCATAGGAAAGGCTTTATTATCTGGTCTGTGGTCATCCTGGTGTTTATGGTGATGGCGTTTGTAGAGTTCGAAGCATACTACGATAATCCTGAAATGGCGGAAATACTGGACAACATGCCCAGAGGGATGCTAGAAGCCTTTGGTATGTATGGAGCTAATCTTACTACCATTAATGGATATATGTCCATTGTTGCCTTGTATTTATACATTATGCTGGGGATTTTTGCGGTGCTTTTAGGGAACAATATTATCGGGAAAGAAGAGAGAGATAAAACCGGGGAATTTTTAATGAGCATGCCGATCAAACGGTATCGGATTCTAATAAGTAAAGTGGCTGCAGCAGTTGCAAACTGTTTTTTCTTAACTCTTGTAGCGGGGGCAGGGATTGCCATTTCTGTTAATCGGTACAATCCTGACTGGGAAAATGTTAAATACATTCTTCAACTTCTTCTGGCTACTTTTTTGATACAAATGATCTTTCTAAGCCTAGGGCTGCTTATTGCGGCCTCTGCGAAAGCCTTTAAAAAATCCAGCGCCATATCCGTGACACTGGTAATTGTAACCTATATCATATCTGTGATCCAATCCTTAAGTGACTCTGTGGAATTTTTGAAATATTTTACACCCTTTAAATATTATCAGGCCTCGGAAATACTGAAAAATGATGGATTTCAGGGGATATATCTGGTCTTGACTCTCCTTATAGTTTTTTTAGCTTTATTCGGCGTATTCTTTGTATATCCCCGACGAGATATGAAACTATAGATAGTGATTTTAATCCATATTTTTGCTTGTATTTTGATTCTTCTTGACTTGGTATTTTTTGTAAAAATATACTCCGATCTGGATTATCACACCGAGGACGATTCCGATGGTCGGCCAAATCAGCAAAGCTAAAATACCGATGATTTCCCCCCAGCCTTCAAGACCTTGCCAAAATGCCCGATACATTTCAATAAAGCCTATCAGCAGACCGGTCATAAAGAAAAACAACACAATTGTCAACTGATAGCCGCTCAGTAAAATATAGATAAAACCCGCTAAAACAGAAAATACAACATAGACCGCCAGGTTTTGTAGGTGCAGGGAAACACCCAGCAAGATTCCAACCCCGATCACTAACAGTAAAAAAGATATTAAGGATAAACCAATGCCTCGGAGCAGTTGATTCTTTTCAATATTAAAAGTCATATTAAACCTCCTTGATCATAACAGAATAGAATTCTGTCCAAAGTAGTAAAAAGTATTAACGATACCAGTATAATCAAGAATCATTTATTGTGCAATAGTGGATTTTAGAAAGAAAATTTTAACTAAAAGCTTGACGAATCCTTCCTATGAATATTATGATTTAATTATGTAGAGCTATAACGTTCGTTCTAATTTTAAAAAGAAAGGACAGAGTTGAATGTTAAAAAAAATTATGGGAATTACGATGGTATTAATACTGATGGGGATGGGTATATTAGTAGGCTGTGATAGTCTACAACCGGAGGGTCGGTGGAAAACCTATGAAAATCGTTTTATTCAAATGGAATATCCTGCTGAATGGACCCTCGAGGAAGCTGATCGTGAATTAATGCAAGCCGTACGTTTTGTAGATGAGGGGGAAGAATTTGTTTTTGAAATGAGTATTTCTCCTATAGAAAACTGGCTGGAGGAAGAGGAAAAATTGGAAATGATGGAAGCCTTAGCTATTGAACAATCAGAACAAGAGGGTTTTGAAATTATTGAAAATAAAGAGATAGAGATCGACGGCTATCCAGGAATCAAGATTGTGGACCAACAGGAAAACAGAGGCACTCGACAAACCGTCGCTACGGTTTTTTACTACCATCAACTGGCGATTAATTTTGCAGGAACCGATGAAGCATACAGTGAACAAGAAGAGGTCATAAATCGGATGATTGACTCTATTGAAGTGATCCTGGATTAAGATAAAAGGTCCTTAATTACCATCATTTTGTAATTGAGGATCTTTTTATTATAAATGAAGTTCTCTGATTTTTTGTCAAAATTCACAAAAGTGAAGGCAGATCAGTTATAATAGTAGTATATTCGCATAAGGAGGTTCAGCAAAATGCGCGAGAAAGAGTCAGACCTATTAGAAGGAATTATTGATGCTATTCCCGACCCCATTGTTGTAAAAAACCTGGAATTCAAAATTCTTCGATGCAATCCTGCGGGCTATACGCTTCTTGGAGAAATTCAAAAGATCCAAAGAAATAATAGAGAAAAAATCTTCAATGATGAAGTTTCGGAAAAAGCGGTTAAAACTGAAAAAATGCAAAAAACACTAAAACCTGTTAAAGTGCAAGATTCCTATTATCAAAAGGTGGCAACCCCGATATTAAGCAGTGACGGAGAAGTTACCCATATCGTGGAACAGTATAAAAATATTACGGAAGTCATAGAAAAGCAAAAGGAACTGGACGTTTATTTTTCTTCCAGTTTAGATCTTTTATGTATTGCCAATATGGAAGGTCGATTTTTACGACTCAATCCTGAGTGGGAAAAAGTATTAGGGTATACCACAGAAGAACTGAAAGATCAGGATATATTAGACTTTTTACATAGGGAAGATATTCTTTTGACTTATGAGGCAATTAAAGAATTAGGAAATGATCAGGAAGTTAAAGGGTTTGTTAACCGATACCGACGTAAGGACGGTACTTATCGATGGTTAGAGTGGCGAGCAAAGCCTGTTAATAGAAAAATATATGCGGTAGCTCGGGATATTACAGAGCAGGAGGAAGGCAAACGAAAGTTGGAAGTCAGCGAAGAAAAGTACAAAACTCTAGTGGAGCAGTCTACAGAGATGCTCTATCTTCATGATTTAAAGGGGAACATCCTGGATGTAAACAAAACCACCTGTAATGAAATGGGATATAAAAGAGAGGAACTTCTGACATTAAATATTTTAGATCTTCATCCTTATAAAGGGGATCCGAAGTATTTTGAGCATATGTGGGAGAATTGGTCTAAAAACCAAATTATTGAATTTACAACAGAGCATAAAACACAAAAAAAGAAAATAATGGATGTTGAAATTCGTGCTAGAAAAATAAGTTTTGGTGGAAAAGAATATATAATGGCTTTGGCTCGCGACGTAACTGAAACAAGAAAAATTCAAGACACCCTAATTCAAGCGAAAAGAAAAGCAGAATCCGCAAACATTGCAAAAACAAGATTTTTAGCCAACATGAGCCATGAGATCCGAACACCTATGAATGGGATCCAAGGATTTTTGCAACTACTGGAAGATACTCCATTGGATGAAGAACAAAGAGATTATTTAGGGCATATAGAAAATTCCAGTACAAATTTACTAAGTATTATAAATGATATTTTAGACTTATCAAAAATTGAATCCGGAGAAGTCTATTTCGATCGGCATCCCATTAACTTAAAAGAAACCATAGAGAATATTGCAATTCCCTTCGAGTATCGAGCCATAAGTAAAGGTTTAGGATACGAAGTAAATATAACAAAGGAACTTTCTCAAGAGGTATATGGAGATACTACTAAGTTGATGCAAATTGCAACAAATTTAATTACGAATGCCATTAAGTTTACTGCGGAAGGGAAAGTTTTTGTTAAAGCAAAAATTGAAGAAGAGGATGAAACTCATTTGACGTTGTTATTTTCCGTGAAGGACTCGGGGATCGGACTGAGAAAATCAGAAATAGGAAAAGTTTTTTTGCCTTTTAATCAAGCGGATGATACCAATACCCGGAAATATGGAGGCACGGGATTAGGCCTTGCCATAGTAAAAGAGCTACTTGATGTTATGGGAGGGAATATATCTATAGAGAGTACTTACGGTTTAGGAAGTACTTTTAGCCTTAGGGTACCCTTGGAGAAAGTTCCTTTTAAAGAATTGGAAAAAAGATAGATCTAATAACTGATAGTGCACTAAAATAAAATGAAGAGGTGATTTGATGAATTTTGTAGAACTTGAGAAAAAAGCAAGAGAAAATTTGAAAGGCTATTGCCGTGTATGTCCGGAATGTGATGGGTATGCCTGTGCCGGAGAAGTTCCCGGTATGGGTGGCAGCGGAACCGCATCGGCATTTAAGAACAACGTAAAAGATTTAAAATCGGTACGTCTTAAACTAAAAACCATTCATGATGGCAAACATCCCAAAATGGGTTTTGATTTTTTCGGTAACAAACTCAGTTTTCCTATACTGACGGCTCCTGTAACCGGTAGTGTATTCAATATGGGCGGGGCCCTAAGCGAAGAAGAGTATATTCAAAGTGCAGTTAAGGGAAGCGCGAATGCGGGAACCATGGCAATGATCGGAGACTCTGCAGACCTGACTATGTATCAAGAGGGTTTAAAGGCACTTAGTAAGATAAATGGCCAAGGGGCAGCGATCATTAAGCCTAGAGATAATAAAGATATCATTGAAAATATTAAAGATGCTGAGAAAATTGAGGCGATTGCTGTCGGTTTGGATATTGACGGGGCCGGGCTCATTACCATGGCTTTAAAAGGACAGCCGGTAGGCCCGAAGACCGTAGAAGAGTTAAAAGAGGTCGTTAAGTCTACGAAACTACCGGTCATACTAAAAGGGGTTATGACTCCCGAGGAAGCTGAACTTGCAGTTGAAATTGGGGCGAAGGCCATTGTGGTTTCCAATCACGGAGGTCGAGTGTTGGATCATGCGGACTCGACCATTCGAATTCTGCCTCAAATTGCTGAAAGGGTTAGGGGGAGAATCATGATTCTCGCCGATGGTGGAATCCGCTCCGGAGTAGATGCTTTTAAAATGATTGCCCTTGGCGCTGATGGAGTCTTAGTTGGAAGACCTGTAGTGATCGGGGCATTTGGAGGATTCGAGGAAGGGGTTACCATGGTATTGGATAAAATGAAACAGGAACTGTACCAAGCCATGATTTTAACCGGTGCAAAAGATCTTGAAAGCATAAATAATGAAAAAGTGATCATCAGTTAGGTTTCGGAGGATTCTTCGTCTCCTTGAACCACATGCTCCTTCACATCATCAAAAAGTTTATTTCGAATATAATCCTCCCTTCTAACCGAAGCTTCCCGGATCCCGATTATTACAGATATACTAGCCACAATAAGAATCAAGGTAAAGGGAAGGCCGGTGCTGATAACAGCAGTCTGCAGTACAGCTAAGGCTTCTTCTCCACCGATTAATAATAATACTGCGGCTAAAAGACCTTCCGCCGCTGCCCAAAAAACCCGTTGTTTATTGGGTGTGTCTTCCTTTCCACTGGCGGTGATTTTTTCAATTACCAAGGAACCGGAATCACTGGAAGTTATGAAATAAGACATTACCAGGAGGGTTCCTAGAAGGGATAGGATAATAACCATAAGATTAGCTAAAATTGGAGCGTTTAGCTGATGAATCAATTCGAAAAGTGCCACGGGGAGATTATCTTGCACGGTTTCGAACAGTGCTCCTCCTGTCCTTTCATTAATGGAAATGGCAGTACCTCCAAAGACTGAAAGCCATAGAAAAGAAAGAAGGGAAGGGACAATCATTACCGCGAGAACAAATTCCCGTACCGTGCGACCCCGAGACATTCGGGCAATAAACATCCCTACAAAGGGTGACCAGGAGATCCACCAGGATAAATAAAAAATGGACCAGTCTCCTTGCCAGGAATCTCCGCTAAAAGATAGGGAGAAAGAAGCTTGTAGAAAATCACTCAAGTAAAGTCCCAGACCGTTCATAAATACCCGAAGAATATAAAAACTTGGACCGATCAGAAACACCAGAAGCATGAATAATCCGGCTAATCGGATATTTAATACCGATAAAAAACGAATGCCTCCGTGAATACCTGCTAAGATGGAAAAGATGGCCATTAAAGTGATAACTATAATCAACAAAACTTGAACAGTAACGTTTTCCGGTAATTGGAAGAGATAATTCAATCCGCTGTTCATCTGCTGTACACCTAGTCCCAGGGATGTAGCAAGGCCAAACATGCAGGCAAGCACTGCTAGAATATCTATGATATCTCCTGTTCTGCCAAAGATTCGATCTTTGAATATGGGATAAAAAACGGAACGAAGGGATAGGGGCAGGTTTTTATTGTAGGCAAAAAAAGCCAGGGAAAGTCCCAATAAAGCATATATCCCCCAAGGATGAAACCCCCAGTGGAAAAAAGTCGCAGCCATGGCGCTGGCAATAGTGTTTTCACTTTGGTATATGAAAGGGGATATTTGAGAATGGGTTAAGGGTTCTCCCACTGCCCAAAACATCAATCCGATCCCCATACCTGCTGAGATCAACATGGAGTACCAGGCAAAGGTACTGAATTCTGTTTTGGCATACATTCCACCAATGCGAACATTTCCCAATTTTGAGAAGGCTAAATATAAACAAACTCCGATAAAGAAGTTGCTGCCTAATAAAAATAGCCAGTCCCACCGATTAATAACCATCTCGTAGATTTGGTTAAATAATTCTTTCGCATGGTCAAGATTTAGCAATGCATATCCGGCAAAAATAAGAATAAACAAACCGGAAGCAAGGGATACCAAGGGATTTAGGTCTAGGCCGAACTTCGTAAAGTTACGTTTGTACAATAGTTTTTGCTTTATTTGTTCCTTAGGCATATAGGGAATACCTCCTTTAAATTCCGTATATTTCGATTTACCCATGTTTTTCCTAGTTATAACAATAAATCATAAAAAGCAGACAAGTAAATGGAAAAAAAGTCTCGAGAAAATCCTTTGCTGGAAGCCAAGAACGAGTAAGCAATAGTCAATATTTCTTTGAAAGGGAGGGGCATTTATGGGATTTAACAAAGAGAAAACAAAAAAACTGCTTGAGGATATCGATGATTTATTTGATCAACTTCCGATCAGAATGTCGGCAAAACATAAAAGGCACCTCAAAAATGTGGTCCTGGGTCCGGCTCTTAATGAGGTCAGAAAAATGATTGATGATAGTCGTCCTCCGGTAATGATGACCGTAGGTCGATCCGGTCATGGAAAATCTTCACTGATCAACGCATTAACAGGAAGGGAAGTGGCTAAGGTTAACCCGGTGGTACCGGAAACCCAAGGATCTACCTGCTATGAAGTCCCCTTTGCAGAATACGGAGCCACATGGAGAATGATTGATACACGAGGGTTTTTCGATGTAATTAATCCCAAAAAAGGAAATAGAGAAGAAGCAGAAAAACAACTGAAAAAAGAAATTCTTGAATACCGTCCCGATATCTTTTTTCATGTGATCAATATTAAAGAGATTCGAACAATGTCTAAAGATTTATTGGTAATGAAAGACATACGGGACACCTTGGAAAAAGAAAACATCAAAGTGCCTATTGTTACAATATTAAGCAATGTGGACATTCTGGGGAATCCTGGACTTCCAATAGACGACCCGGAAAAACAGGGACAAATCATTCAAGGGATGAATTATTTGATTCGAGAAGTTTTCCAAATTGAGGAGCCTAAAGTGAAATTTTTAGATCTTCATCACCCCTCAAGAGGCTATATTCTTCAAGAAGATCATTACTTGGCGATCATTCCCCTGAATACTTATCCGGATAATCTATGGAATATAGAGACCTTAGAGGAATTTATCGGAGAAGTTCTTCCGGAAAGGGCGAAGCTGGACTACTTACAGGTGAAAAACCAAACCGCTCAAATGAAAAAGTTTACAACCTCAATTATCAAACGTTTTTCCACGGTAGCAGGAGGTGTGGGTTCCTCGCCGATTCCCGTGGCGGACTTTTTCGTTCTGACCCCGTTGCAACTGCTGATGATCATTATTATTGGGACCCTAGCAGGAAAAGAGATGAAAATGGAAACGGCCCATGAATACTTAGCTGCCATGGGTCTTAATATCGGTGCGGCTCTAGGGTTTCGTTCCTTAGCCCATCAGTTGACCAAAATGATTCCTATTGGAGGGATGTTCATCTCCGGTGGAATTGCCAGTTCTGCAACTTATGCCCTTGGGAAGTCTGCGGAGCTATATTTTTTCCACGGAAAAATTATAGCTCCCAAAAATATTAAAGGAAAGTTGGAATAGCAACGGAAATGCTTAGTTTTTTATAATGTGGTATAATTAGTAATATACAGTGTTATTAAGGAGGGATCGGTTTTGTCGAAGAAAATCTTAAAAGAACTGATTTGTAACAGTATCGATGATCATCGTAAGGAGATCCTGAGAATTGCACGGGAGGTACAAAACCATCCGGAACTCGGCTATAAGGAAGAATATCTGAGTAAGAAGATCGCTAAAATTTTTGAAAAAATGGGTTTGGACGTGGAAGATCATATTGCACTTACCGGTTGCAAAGCTACAATCAACGAGGATTTGCGAGGGCCTAATCTTGCAGTAATTGCAGCTTTAGATGCAGGGTTCAATCCGGATCATCCTGATGCGAATGAAGAAGGAGCAGCCCATGACGGGGGTAACAATAACCAAGTGGCTATGATGATTGCCGTTGCATTCGGATTAATAAAGTCCCATGCGGTACAAAATCTTGACGGTAAAGTCACTTTCATTGCCGTACCGGCTCAGGAATCTGTGGATTTAGATTATCGAGATCAGCTTATAGAAGAAGGGAAAATAAAACACCGACTTGGTATCAAGGAACTTTTGAGACGGGAGTGTTTTGATGAAATCGATATTGCTTTATCGATTCAAAATATGGATTTTGGAGATGAAGAAACCAAAATGGTGATTGCACCAAATTATCCATCAGTTCGAGATTATGAAGGAATCGGTGTAATATTACAAGAGAATGCTAAACAATTCTACCAAGAGTCACAAATAAAATGGTCGAAGAATCTCAGTGGTGAAAAGTTGTTTAACATTCAGGAACTATCACAGGTTATGCCTGCGCTCCAACCGTTAGCCGGCGGGGTTAAAGGTGTCCGGGGAAGTAAAGATTTCGAGTTGACGGATAAAGATACTGCATACCTCATTCCTGCAAAAATTATGGCCTTAACTATTGTGGACCTATTGTACGATAATGCAAAGAAAACCAGAAAAATACTCAAAAATTACAAACCGCCGAAAACCATTGAAGAATATCTTTTGGAAGCGGAAAATCCTGCTTTTTCTTCCGAGGAATGAGGATCGGATAAACAATTAAGTGATAGGATTTTTTTGTAGCAAAATTATTGTGACAGGAGGAAGACCCTTGAAAAAAATACTTATGCTTCACGGCATCAATCATAATTTATTCGGGAAAAGGGATCCTAAACAATATGGAAAGCTTACCTTGGATGAAATCAACGAAAAACTTCTAGGACTTAGTGAAGAACTGGATGTTCAACTGGACTTTTATCAAACGAATTACGAAGGAGAGATGTGTGAACGAATTCATCGGGCATTTCTTGAAAAGATAGACGGAGTTCTGATTAACGCCGGAGCATGGACCCACTATAGTTATGGAATTCGGGATGCACTGGAACTTTTAGAGGTCCCTATCATTGAAATCCATATGTCCAACATTTATAAAAGAGAAGACTTTCGACGAAAATCTGTGTTTGAAGATCTAGCACAGGGTCAAATTGTTGGATTTGGTTTAGATAGCTATTTGCTTGGATTAAGAGCTATGATGTCGATTATTGAATCTTAGAGATTCTCGAATAATGCTCAATTATATTTTGTATTCTATTAAGACATTTCTATTAAGGAGTTTCTATTAATGAAAAATAACGAAGGACTTAAGCCCTCAGTTGAAGTTAGCATTTCTGGAAGCACAAGACTTTTGGCACTGTTAGGTGACCCTGTTACACATAGCATATCTCCGGCTATGCATAATAAAGCTTTTCAGATTTTGGGATTAAATTATGCTTACATGGGCTTTACTGCCAATAAAAACAATTTAAAATCTTCGGTGGATGCTATGAAGGCTCTTAATGTTTTAGGCTTTAATGTAACCATGCCGATCAAACAAAAAATTCTACCGTATTTAGATGAGTTGTCTTTTGAAGCGGAAATTATCGGTGCCGTAAACACGGTTAAAAATGAAAATGGGAAATTGATTGGTTATAATACCGATGGTCCGGGGTATGTTATGGATTTACAGGATAAAGGATTAAAAATCAGGAAACAAAGCTTTCTAATTGTTGGAGCCGGTGGAGCCGCTACCAGTATTGCAGTGGCCTTAGCCCGAGCAGGAGCAGGACAAATAACGGTGATTAATCGAAGCATCGAAAAAGCGGAACACATTATTTCTTTGATCAACAAAATTTCTCCTGATTGTATGGCTTTTGCCTCAAAATTTGAGGATGACAGCATAGCTCAAGAGCTGGTAAAAGCCAATGTGCTGATCAACTGTACTCCATTGGGTATGGGCCATCAAGAGGGGATCAGTTTTATACAAGATCCTTCTATATTGCATAAAGATATGATAATTTCGGATTTGATTTATGTCCCGAGAAAAACCGCACTTCTCAAGCTTGGAGATGAAAGAGGATGTAAAACCATCAACGGCATTGGCATGATTATTTGGCAAGGAGCGTTGGCATTTAAAATATGGACGGGAGAGGATATGCCCATTCAGGACATTAAGCAACAGTTGTTTTGATTTTATAGAATAACAAGTGCCAAAACCAAGAGATCCCCCACAGTAAACAGAACTGTGGTTTTTTTTTTGCAGAAAATCAATTATTAGAGAATTTCAATGTGGATTAGGGTATAAACTAGTATTAATAAAGAAAATTTAAGAGGTAATGCTTAAACATCTTAAGGGTAGCTCAATATATTATTAGGGAGGATGAGTACCATGACTGAAAAAAACGGAGTTATGCTGCAGGCGTTTCATTGGTATACCAAAGGAGATGGATGGCTTTGGAATTGGCTTATTAGGGAATCTTCAACTTTGGCAAACACGGGATTTACTGCTGTATGGTTACCCCCAGCTTATAAGGGTACCGGCGGTGGCTTTGATGTGGGTTACGGTGTGTACGATCTATTCGACTTGGGAGAATTTGATCAAAAAGGAACTGTGGCCACAAAATACGGCGCGAAAGAAGAATACCTTATAGGAATTCAAAAAGCACAAGAGGCAGGTATGGAGGTTTATGGAGATATCGTTTTAAATCATCGTCTTGGAGCGGATCATGAGGAAGAGTTTTATGGTATTCCCATAAATCCTGAGAACCGAAAAGAAGTGATTGGAAAAAAACACAAAGTTAAGGCTTGGACGCACTTTTCTTTCCCGGGAAGAAAGGGGAAATACTCGGAGCTGCAGTGGCATTGGTGGCACTTTAATGCGGTGGACTACAGTGCTTTGGATGAGGACCGGGATGCTATTTATCTAATCGAAGGCAAGGCCTTTGATGATGATGTGGCAGAAGAGAAGGGAAATTACGACTATTTAATGGGGTGTAATTTGGATTTGAACAGTCCTGATGTTGAAAAGGAATTGATTCATTGGGGGAAATGGTACCTGGATACAACAGGACTAGATGGTTTTCGTTTTGATGCAGTTAAACATGTGAAATCGAAATTTTTCTTGAAATGGCTTAATGCTATGCGAAAATATAAAAATAAGAACTTATTCGCCGTAGGAGAGTATTGGTCGAAGGACTTAAAACCCCTTTGTGAGTTCATTGAGGATACGCAAGAAAACATTATGCTTTTTGATGTAAACCTCCATTTTAATTTTGTGAAGGTCAGTAAAGATCCTTACAATTATGATATTACAAAAATATTTGACCAAACATTAATGCAAAAGGCCCCTCACTTGGCAGCAACTTTTGTTTCAAATCATGATTCCCAACCTTTGCAGTCTTTAGAATCGGTGGTGGAGCCATGGTTCGTTCCTTTGGCCTATGGAATCATACTCCTTCGAAGAGAAGGCTACCCAACGGTCTTTATTGCAGATTATCATGGTGCCAAATATAATGATCGGGGTCATGATGGTAAGGATTATGAAATTGAAATGGCTGGTCATCAATGGATGATTGATAAGTTTTTATATGTGCGTAAAAATTATGCATATGGGGAACAACAAAATTATTTTGAACAGGAAAATTTGCTGGCATGGATCCGAGAGGGTACACCGGTAAATCCGGGAGGGGTTGCAGTATTAATAAGCACGGGAGAAGCCACCGAAATATCTATGAAAATGCCTTTTAATAACACGATGTACAAAGACTTGACGGAACACGTTCATAAAACTGTACAAACTGATGAAAAGGGTTGGGGAGTATTTCCTGTTGGGGAAAAATCCATTTCACTTTGGATACGAAAGGAATGACATTTGTTTTGAAAGAAGTCGGAATCAACAAAGCTTTAGAGTTGGGATATGTAAGTCAAGTATTGCCTGCCACCCAGGGAATGAAAATTCTAAGCGGGAATCCATTAGAGATATCCATTCTTTTTACATTATTACTGACGGTTATTGTAGCAACAGTTTTGATTTATTTTAAACTTCAGCGCTTAAAAGTATCTTCATAGTAATCAGTTGAAAATATGATTCGGGATTCTATTTAGATTTTGATTTGAAATGCCTCCTAAGGGGTAATAATGAAGCATAAGGAAGACTTTCCTGCAAAAAGGGATTATCCCTTAGCGAAGGAGGCTTGCAATGAAAAAAAGTGCCGATTATTTTAGAGGTTGTTTATTAGGAGGAGCAATAGGGGATGCGCTGGGAAGGCCCGTGGAGTTTATGAGCTATAAAGAAATTATCGAAAAGTATGGAGTAGGGGGTATTCGGGACTTATCGCTTACCTCTAGAGGGGTGGCGGAAATCACCGATGATACCCAATTGACCTTGTTCACGGCAGAGGGTATTCTACGGGCACAAAACCGATTTCTTTCAAAAGGGATCTGTCATATTCCTTCCGTTGTTTATTATGCCTATTTAAGGTGGTTGTATACCCAGGGGTATCGTGAGGGGATGGATCAGAGCATTCTGGAAAAAAGCTGGCTACTGTTTGCCAATGAATTATTCAATCAAAGAGCCCCGGGAGGGGCTTGTATCTCCGCACTACTAAGCGGCAAGCAGGGATCTCTCCAAGTGCCGATTAATAAGAATAAAGGCTGCGGGGCGGTTGTGCGTGTGGCACCAATTGGACTTATGTTTCGAAAAAATGAGGCATTTGAAGTTGCCATTCAGTGCGCAGCATTAACCCATGGGCATCCTTCGGGTTACCTATCCGCCGGTGCTTTGGCCTACATAATTGCTTCGATCGTAGAAGGAGAAGACATGGAAAGAGCCGTTCAGGGAACTCTTCTAAAACTGGAGGAATATGATAATCATCAAGAATGCACGGAAAAAATAACCTTGGGGATGGAACTTTCGAAATTGGGCTGTTCCAATTATCGGGCTATCACAAAAATTGGTGAAGGCTTTGTTGGAGAAGAAGCCTTAGGAATCGGGATATTCTGCGCATTGAAATATGAGAAAAACTTTAAAAAAGGATTAATAGCATCGGTGAATCATGATGGGGATAGCGACAGTACCGGAGCAATTACCGGTAACATCCTGGGAGCCTATAATGGTGTTCCGGGCATACCTGTTGGATGGATTGGAAAAATTGAACTGAGGGATGTATTAATCCTGGTTTCGGACGATTTACTGAAGGATTATGATCAAGAAACCATGAACTGGGAGCGGTATCCCGGGTATTAATGAATTATCAATAAATGCATCGAGGAAGCTTTATGCTGTTAATATTTCACTACGATGCTATTAATAACACACAGAAATAATTTAAGTGCGATTAAGAAAATTGCAAGCTGTTTTCCGGCCAGGGGATAGTGGGGGGGATGGAAATGAGTGGATATATTGAATGGTATTATTATCCTTTTTATGGTGCAGTGATTGCCAGTTCTTTAGCATATGGGCGACTACGCAGGAACCAGTGGGTAATCAAAAATCAAGACTTTGGAAAAGGTTTTATAAAAATCAAAAGCAGGGTGTTTTTCATTTATATATTTGCTTTTCTGCTCTCCACGGTTTTTCATGTAATGTTTCCTGTAGCGGCTATGGATTTGCCCAGCGGTTCCTTTGACGTTGGAACCAGGATTTATGATTTAACTGATGAAGATCGTTTGGAGACCTATGGAAATGAAGCTGGCAGTGAGTTCCGCAAAATCAAGGTTCAAGCTTGGTATCCTGCAAGTACTGTAGAAGGCTTCGCTCAAGTTCCATGGATACCTGAAGGAAGGACGGTTTCCAGAAAATTGGCAAGGATTTTTTATTTTCCGCCATTTATGTTAGATCAATCGGAAGAAGTTTTATCCAACAGTTACTTGAATGCACCGGTTTTGTCGGAGGATGACTTGTACCCTGTTGTAGTACTTTCTCATGGGTGGAGTGGATTTCGTACTCTTCACACGGATTTAGGAGAACTTTTAGCAAGTCATGGATACATTGTTTTCGGTATCGATCATACCTATGGAGCTCCCATCGTTATCTTCGAGGATGGTGAAGAGGTAAGTTTTGATGGTGAAGCATTACCTCGACGGGATGATCCGGATTTTCTAAAATTTGCTGAAAAATTTGTAAGTACCTATGGAAAAGATATTTCCTTTGTATTAGACGTTCTAACCGAGGCAGATGAAAAATTTATGGATGAGGACCTAAAAAAGTTTTTGGATAAGGATAAATTCGGGCTTTTAGGTCATTCCACCGGTGGAGGCGCAGCTATAAAAGTTGCATGCATGGATTCCCGTGTAAAGGCAATTATTGGATTGGATCCATGGGTAGAAGCCTTCCCGAAAAAGCTTGTGGATAATGAAATTCAATCTCCTTATTTATTTTTACGAAGTGAAGAATGGAAAGATCAGAGTAACGATAAAAACTTACTGAAAATTTTGAAGAACAATAATCGGGGAGAGCTGTATCAAATCATGGGCACCACCCATGTGGATTTCACTATGATTCACTTATATTCTCCTATTACAAGTGCGGTACGGCTTACTGGCTCTTTAGAACGGGATCGTTTTGAAGAAATACAGGAGGCTTTTGTCTTAGGATTTTTTTCTGAACATCTTAAAAAAGAAAAAAAAGAGGGAATGAACTTTATCGAAGAGAAATATCAAGAAGTGTACCGGGTTCATATTGACAAGAATCATGATTAAAAACAGGTTAAAACATCCGCTGAAGAAGATTAGGACAAAATGTGCGGATGTTTATATTTTTATTGACAATGTAAACTTATGTGTTATAATTAAACTACTGTTTATTAAATCACTCTGTGTTAAAAGAAGGGAGGGTGAAGATGACTGCACGAGAAAAAGAAATTCTAAAAATTATCAAAGAAAATCCTTTGATTTCTCAACAACAGTTGGCCAATATCCTACAAATTAATCGGTCCTCCGTAGCAGTGCATATCGGAAATTTAATGAAAAAAGGATATATTAAAGGAAAAGGATATATAGTGGAAGAGGAGAAAAAGGTCCTAGTTATCGGAGGAGCAAATATTGACTTGGAAGGGAGCCCTTATCATAATTTAAAATTTCATGATTCCAATCCTGGAAGAATAGAAACTTCTCAAGGTGGCGTAGGACGAAACATCGCTGAAAATCTCGCTAGATTATCAACTCCTGTTCGTTTTCTAACAGCTCTTGGAGAAGATTTTTATGGAGATCAAATATTTAAAGAATGTCAAAAACAAGGTATGGATATGAACCATCTTTTGCGTTCTAAAGATTATCCCACTTCCATGTATTTATCCTTAATGGATGAGAATCATGATATGAAAGCAGCTATTTCACAGATGGATATTCTGAAATTAATTGACCCGGCATGGCTGGAGAGAAAAAGACCCTTATTTAAAGATGCCGCATTGATCTGTATTGATGCCAATCTTACGAAGGAAGCCGTGGAATACATCGTGGCTGAAGCGGGAAACACCCCGATTTTTGCCGATCCTGTTTCCAGTGCCAAGGCCCAGGTATTTGAGAATGTTTTAGGAAAGATCCACACTTTTAAGCCTAATCGTATAGAGGCGGAAATGTTGTTGGGAATGCCTTTGGATACCATGGATCAAGTACGAAAAGCCGGAGAAATCTTTAGGGGTAAGGGCATTCAGCAGATTTTCATTAGTTTAGGACCCAGGGGGGTGTATTGCTGTAGCACGAATTTCGAAGGTTTCATTAAAGGAGAACCGGATATCATTAAAAGTGCCACAGGAGCGGGAGATGCTTTTATGGCGGCAATTATGTACGGACATTTGCAGCAATATTCCCCGGAAGAAATTTTAAAGTTCGCCATGGGTGCGGCATTTACTACATTAGGCAGTGAAAGTACTATCCATCCCAACTTTTCAACCGAGGTGATTATGCAACAACTAGAACGAAGTGAAATGTCCTTAACCTATTTTTAAGGCGATAATTATTTATCTTTATGTTGAACAATAATTAAAAATCAGTAGTTAATAAAAATTTTTGGAACTTTACTGGAATCGTCATCAGAGTAACCTCAATTGATAAATCAAGTTTTTAATCAATATATATATGAAGAATTGACAGGAGGCGGAACAATGGAAAAGTACATCGACTACAGTCCTGAAGTTAAACAAGCACTCAAGGAAAAAAAACCGGTGGTGGCTTTAGAGTCTACAATTATATCCCACGGAATGCCCTATCCTAAGAATTTAGAGACCGCACGGGAAGTAGAAGCAATTATCCGTAAGCGGGGAGCCGTGCCTGCAACCATTGGAATTATGAAAGGTCGTTTGAAAATCGGATTAACAGAAGAAGAGCTTGAGTATTTCGCTACGGAAAAAGGAATAATAAAGACCAGTCGAAGGGACATCCCATATATCACTGCCAACAAACTGGATGGAGCTACCACTGTAGCTTCAACAATGATTCTTGCCGGAATGGCAGGAATTAAGGTTTTCGTCACGGGAGGTATTGGAGGGGTCCACAGAGGGGGACAGGATACTCTGGATATTTCAGCGGACTTAATGGAGTTCTCGAAAACCGATATGGCGGTAATCTGTGCCGGTGCGAAATCTATTCTGGATATCGGACTGACTTTAGAATACCTTGAAACCCAGGGAGTACCGGTAGTCGGATTCGGAACGGAAGAGTTCCCTGCTTTTTACACAAGGGACAGCGGTTACAAAGCGAATTATCGAGTGGATGATGCAACCTCTCTGGCTAGAATAATGAAAGACAAATGGGATATGAATTTAAAAGGAGGACTCGTCATAGGAAATCCCATTCCGAAGGATGCAGAGCTGGATCCGGATTTTATTAATAGCGCCATTGAAAATGCCGTCATCTTGGCAGAACAAAAGGGTATTAAGGGAAAAGAAGTTACGCCGTTTCTGCTTTCTCATTTAAAAGATGTCACGAAGGGAAAAAGCTTAGATGCCAATATCGAATTAGTGTATAATAATGCCCGAATAGGAGGGGATATAGCAGTAGCTTATGCAAATTTAACATAAAAATATTTTGAATCCAGAAAAAAGAGGCGAAAGCCTCTTTTTTCATTAGATATTTAACAATATTCTACTATAGATAACTTCCGTAATCATACATTTGCTTTGTTCGTTCGATGTCTTTTTCTACCTGTTCAATTCTTCGAATCTGTTCTACCCGGTTCACTTTTTTTCGGAAGGTGAATGTTGGGTTGAATTTTACCACTCGAACTTGAATTATTCGATTGCCAAGCGTTAAACTCTTAGTCAATGTTCTCTCCCCCTTTAGTTTTCCGGCCCCTTCTTTTTGGATTTTATTCCCTTTTAGCGTGTTTTCCATAGCATTCTCCCTCCTTTCTGCTTGTAAATATATTATACCGTAGTAAAATATATGTTTAACCATCTAAGGTCTATGCTAACTTCCGTCTAAAGGTCTTTTTTCTCTCAGCCTTAGGATTTACAAGTGAACTGAAGAAATGCAAGAAGGAAAAATGAAATTAGTGGAGAATATAATATAGAGAAGGATAAGGATAAAAAGTATAGCACTGTGGTTAGATAAATAAGACAATTATTCTATAAACAGAAATGGAATGAATCAAGGAATTGTAAATTAAGAATAAATAAGTTGAGGTGGATGCTGAAGAAGAAATTGTCCAACACTTAATTAATTAGTTGGTAAATACCGTGGATCGTAATACTGGGATGTGGGCATCATCAGTACCAAGTAACAATGATTATCCTCACGCTCCGTGGTGGCAGTGGTCAGAGGAGATGGACCATCATGAATTAAACAACTTTAAAAGTGCGGTGGATATTCTAAAACCTAATACTCAGACATTTAATAACCAAATGCCCTATTCTTTGGAATCCATGACAAAAAAAGTCTGGAAACTTATTGAAAATTCAATGGATCGAGACTATGAAAATTGGGGTAAAGACTACACGCCCTTACCCCTGGATTTTATTGATGACCCTGAATATATGAAAAATATTCAGTTTGCAGGAATAGAAGATCTTGTGGAAAAGAACCTGACTTTTTACGCTGCTTCTTTAAATAATGAAGGCGTTTGGGATATTACATGGGACTGGGGGCAATATCCGGAAGCCTTTGCCATAGGGAATAGGATTTGGAAAGGAATTTTGATTGTGAACCGGTGTAACATTTTACAAAAGTTTAAAAGGATTTCCACCGTTTAATCTATTTTGCGTCCTGCCTGGTAAATCCCTTCAAAGGCAAGAAGGTTTTGTATATCGGTTAGAGGATTATTTTTTACTAATAGAAAATCCGCTTTTTTACCTACTTCCAGACTGCCATGGAAATCATCAATCCCCAGTAGTTTGGCACTTTCGTAGGTAGAGGATTGGATGGCTTCGATGGATGTCATACCCATATCTACCATCAATTTCAACTCAAAAAGATTATCGCCATGACGATTAAAAGGGGTGCCTGCATCGGTGCCCATGGCAATTTTGACTCCTTTTTTCCGAGCCTTTTGGAAGCTTTCGAAATGAACATCCTTAATTGCCTTTGCTTTATCTACAGCAAATTTAGGAATACCGTGTTTCTCTCCGTATTTGATAATGTTATAAATTGCGGAAAAAGTCGGGACAAGGAAAGTTCCCTGTTCAACCATCATATCCGCGGCTTCATCGTCTAAATACACCCCGTGTTCCACAGAATCAATACCGGCCCGTATCGCATTTTTGATTCCATAAATCCCTTGGGCATGGGTGGCGGTTTTTTTACCGACTTTATGAGCTTCTGTAACCGCCGCCTTGATTTCTGTTTCCGACAACTGAGAGGAGTTCGGATCCACTCCCGGGGTCAAGACACCACCGGTGGCCATGATTTTTATAACATCGGCTCCATGTTTTAGTTGTTCACGGGCTCCCTTTGTAACTTCTTGGGTTCCATCACATTCGTGACCGATTTGCCAACCGTGTCCTCCGGTCATTGTGATAAACTTTCCGCTGACCAAAGATTTGGGACCTGTTATTTCTCCCTTTACCTGAGCGTTTCTTAAGTCAACGTCAATGTAATTCGGAGCACCTAAATCACGAATAGCAGTTATGCCACCACTTAAAGTGGCTTTTAAGTTGTTCATCCCGTCGATGGCAAGGCTTGCATTGCTCTTAGAAGTTAAAGTCCCCATGGTATCAGCTTCGGCGGAGAAGGTCATATGGACATGGGCATCGATCATTCCCGGGGTAATATATCCATGACGATAATCCAGGAGTTCCATATTCCCTTGGGAAAAGTCTAAATGAGGTATGTTTCCTTGGGGGCCGATTTTTCTTATAATCCCTTCCTCTACGAGAAGATAAACATCTTCCTGAATTTCTTTGTTTTTGCCGTCGATTAATCCTTTACAAGTTATCAGTAGTGAGTTTTTCATAGCTTCCTCCTTTAAGAGTGTTATGATCTTATAATATTTAACTAACCTTATCCTAACAGTTATCGGTAGGGGGGACAAGAACAGGATCATAAATTAATTTTTTTTCGGGCATATTAAGGTTATGCAAGCAATAGATTATTGATAATTAAAAACAAAATCCATAATCATAATTAAAAAAGGAGAAATATCGATTTTGCAGTGACGATTAGGGTATAAATAGATAATTCAATTGATGGAAAGGAGTTAAGACGATGGGCATCTATCAGGACATTTCAGGATCAAGAAAATGGAAAAAAGTCGAGGAAATAAAAAAAGGTTGGTCCTTAGAGAAAAAATTCAAAATCACTTTGGACTCTGGAGAGATGCAGTTACTAAGAATTGTGGATCGGGAGCAGACGGAACGCAAGCAACGGGAGTTTAAGCTTCTCAGTGACTTAAAACCTTTAAACATTTGGATGTCAACTCCGATAGAGACCGGTATTTGCAATGAAGGAAAGTCGGTATACACTCTTTTTACCTGGCTGGAAGGCCGAGATGCGGATGTTTTACTTCCTCAATACTCGATACAGGAACAATATAACTTAGGAGTTAGAGCAGGAGAAATTCTGAAAAAACTACATTCCCATAGTGCTCCCAGAGACCAAATTTCCTGGGAAAGTCGATACAATAAAAAAATCGATCAAAAAATTAAAGCCTATAAGAACTGTGGGGTTGTTTTGGAGGGAGAACATTACTATTTAGAGTACATTAATCAGCAAAGGGAGTTATTAAATGATCGGCCGCAAAGTTTTCAACATGGGGATTATCATATTGGGAATATGATACTAAATGACAAGAAGGAACTGGGGATTATTGATTTTAATCGATTTAATTTCGGGGATCCCTGGGAAGAATTTAACCGGATAACTTTTTCCGCAGAAGTAAGCGCTGAGTTTGCTACAGGTATGATCAATGGCTATTTTAATAAGGATGTACCGGTGAAGTTTTTTTCCCTTATGAAACTATACATTGCCGTTAATCAGATTGCTGCCCTGCCTTGGGCATTGGAATATGAAATAACAGATGTTAAAATAATGAAGAACTTGTTTAAGAAAACATTAAAATCTTATGATGATTTTACTTTAAACAGACCTAATTGGTATAAATCTAAAATGTAAGCTTAGGAGGGGAAACCATGTTTGAACGATATGAAAAACAGATAAACTATGAGAAAATCGGTCGAAAAGGGCAGGAAAAATTACAGAAATCCAAGGTTTTAATAGTGGGTTGTGGGGCTTTGGGAACGGTGACGGCAAACAACCTTGTCCGAATGGGAATCGGCCATGTACGCATCGTAGATCGAGATTTTGTCGAGCTTACGAACCTTCATAGACAAATTTTGTTTGATGAAGAAGATGTATCGGAAGATAGACCAAAGGCGAAGGCGGCTGAGGAAAAACTTCGTAAAATTAACAGCGAAATTAGGATTGAAGGGATTGTCAAAGAAGTAAACAGTAGAACCATTGAAGGTTTTATTGATGGGATGGATTTAATCGTTGATTGTACAGATAATTTCAAGACCCGGTTTTTAATAAACGACGTAGCTTTTAAAAACAATCTGCCCTGGATATATGGGGGAGCTTTAGGTACTTCCGGAATGGTAAAGGTTTTTATTCCTGAAGAAAAAAACGGTTGTCTTCAATGTATGATTCCAAAGCCCCCGGACAGCGGGGCGCTTCCAACTTGTGATACAGCCGGGGTAGTAAATACATTAACCGGAATTGTTGGTTCTTTGGAAAGCAACGAAGCATTAAAATATCTGTTAGGCAGAAAAGAAGAGGTGGAAAACGATCTTTTATTCTTGGATCTTTGGGATAATACTTTTAAAAAGATCTCTCAGGGAAAAAAAGATGATTGTCCCTGTTGTGTAAGGAAAATTTATACTTACTTGGAAGATAAGAAACCGGAAGCTACCTACATTTGCGGTCAGAATAGTATTCAAATTAACCTTGGTCATGATCATATGAATCTTGAAGAAATTCAGAAACGATTAGAAGATAAAAACATCCCAACTCGCAGAAATCCCTTCTTATTAAGCTTTGAGGCGGAAGGAGTAGAAACAAAACTTTTTAAAGATGGCCGAGCTATAATGAAAAATGCAAAAAATGAAGAAGTGGCAAAATCCATTTATGCAAAATACATTGGGTACTAACCCACTATAATACTAATCATAATTATAACAGAGAAGAGCTGTTCTTAATTTAGTTATAGTGATTTACTTGGAAGTCAAAGATGATGATGGCTGAATACGGACTAAATTTCATATAGATGTAAACATCTCTATTTCTAACGGTACTTAATGAATATCAAAGTTAAGCAATAGCTAAGTGAGAATATACCCCCGGAAAGGAAGGTTTCTATGATTCTTAGTGTAAGCCGAAGGACGGACATACCCGCATTTTACTTTGACTGGTTTGTAAAACGAGTACAAAAGGGTTATTTAATGGTGAAAAATCCCATGAATCCTAAACAGATTCATAAAGTTCCCATAAACCCTGAGGTTATTGATACCATAGTCTTTTGGACCAAAAATCCCAAGCCTGCTTTGAATAAACTCGATTATATGAAGTCGTATTCCTATTATTTTCAATATACGTTAAATCCTTATGATGAAAATTTCGAAAAAAATGTACCGAATCTGGAGGAGCGTTTAAAAACCTTCAAAAGTTTAGCAGAGACCATTGGAAAGGAACGCGTGGTCTGGAGGTATGATCCGATTATTTTTACCGAAAATCTGGGAGTGGATTATCATATTACATCATTTTCCATGCTTGCAGAAATCCTCCGGTATTATACCGATACGGTAATGGTAAGTTTTTTAGATGATTATCGTAAAATCCGAAAAAATATGGAAAATCAAGATGTAAGGGAGCCGAACTTTCAGGAAGTAGACACATTGATAAAGGCTTTAGTGGAAATTGCAAAAAATAATAAAATAAACATTTTAAGCTGCGGGGAAAAAAAAATATTAACCCATCAAGGCCTTCGACCCGGCAGTTGCATTGATCCGGACCGCATTGAAAGATTGCTTGGTAAAAAAATCTCCAAGCGCAGGGATAAGAATCAACGACCAAATTGTGAATGTATGGAAAGTATCGATATCGGAAGTTATGATTGCTGTCTTCACCAATGTACATATTGCTATGCCAATTATCGTTATGAAATCATCAAAGAACAATATCAAAAGCATGATCCCGACTCACCGCTTTTGATTGGGAAAGTTGCCAAGGGAGATACTATCAGAGATCGGAATATGGAAAGTCTCAAAATCAACAATCATCAGTTATCGATTTTTGATGATTAAGGAGGAAAAGCCAGTGGTAAGAACAATGCTTAAAATTATCATAGGAGTCCTTTTGATCCTAATTATGATACCGGTTATTTTTATAGGTTATGTAAGTTGGAAAAATCCTGTGCATAAAGAGGTAGAAGTGATTGATATTACAAATAACCAACCGAAAAAATTATCCACTGACGAAGAATATACTGCGTTGATATTTAACTTGGGTTACGGCGGTCTTGATAAAAAGCAAGAGTTTTTTATGGACGGAGGAACTTCATCAAGGGGTGAGAGTGAAACAATAGTTTTTGAAAACATCCAAGCTATGATAAGTTTTTTAAACAATGAGGATCCGGACTTTATGCTTCTTCAAGAAGTGGATATCCGCTCGTCGAGGAGCTATGATATCAACCAATATGAATTGCTTCAAAATAGATTTCAAAGCTATGCTTCCGCTTTTGCCTATAATTATCAGGCTATTTGGGTTCCAGTACCGATCCTAAACCCGATGGGTTATGCAAAAAGCGGGCTGGTTACATTATCTAAGTATACAATGCATCATGGTCTTAGAAGAGAGCTCACAGGGCAGGAATCCTGGCCTGTGATTTTAGCGGATTTAGATCGAATTTTGCTGGAGACCAGAATTCCTGTTGATAACAGCAGGGACGTGGTTTTGATAAACCTTCATCTCTCGGCCTATGATGAAGGAGGGATTCTTAGAAAAAAACAAGTGGAAGATTTACTAAAACTTATTAATGAGGTCTATACACAAAATGAATATGTGATCCTGGGAGGAGACTGGAATCAGCTGCTTAGCACCGTGCAGTTGGAAGACCCGGATTTTCTGGAGAAATGGCCGGAGTGGTTGGTACCCATCGCTGAGTCTTTAGGAGATACGGGCTATCAATGGGGAGTTGATGAAACAGTCATGACGGTCCGGGACCTGGGGACTCCCTATATACCGGGAGAGACTTTTGAAACTGTTATTGATGGGTTTTTAGTGTCGCCGAACATTAAAATCATTGAGGTGATTGGTCATAATCTTGGTTTTGAGCACTCGGATCATAATCCGGTAACGTTAAAATTTCAACTCATTGATCAGTAAAAGTTGAGCATCTGCTTAATGACTATTCGTTTTCAGAACCGATAGGAAAGATACAGTATGATATACAGTAAAGCATGAGCAGTTGATTATTTCGTAAATGTTACAAAAATGTCGCCTGCCAGGCGACCTTTTTGTTAAAGTCATAGGATATAATCTTCTTAAGGTAAGAGCAAATCAAAACTTTAAAGGAGGTTATGAAATGTCTATGGAAAAAATGGATGTAAAAGAAGTATCGGAACTTCAGCAGGAAAAGGTGAGTATCGAAAAAACGGTCAGTATTCTAGAGAACTTAGCAAAGGGTTTGGATCCCGGAACAAACAAAGAGGTAAAACAAGATCATATTCTTCATGATCCGGAGATTATTAGAAGCTTCTATTTTGCTAAGCAAGTGTTGGAAAATGTTAAAAAAGGTATCTATAACAAGCGAAAACTAACGGAATTTATCATTACACCGGAGCAAAAGTCCAAGGTTCGCTTGCCAGAGAGAAAAATCGGAGTAAATGAGTTCTCCAGAATCATTAATGAACATATTGACTTACATCTTAGTAAGAAACTCACAGGAGTGGAGCTAAATCGACAGCTTAAAAAGTTAAAAGTCCTATCGGAAGAAACCTTAGAAGAAGGAAAGAAACGTACAGTTACGAATGAATATTCTTTGGGATTGGGTTTTGAAACAGAAAAAAGGGAAAAAAACGGAAACGTGTATGACATGGTAGTAATTAATAACGAAGGAAAAGTCTATCTGTTAGAAAATCTAGAAGAAATTATGAAAGCGTAAACTATGCTCGAAACAGGAAGCTTCCAAAGTAGTGGGTCTATCAATAAAAAGACTCGCTACTCGGAAGTTTTTTATTATGAAACCAATAGAATTAGGATTAATAGGGTATAGAATAGATAAATATAAAAAAAAAAGGCTTTTAAATGAGGGGGAATTATTATATAATATAGCACAATACCAAATAGAGTAACATAATAAGGGGTGATAGTCATAGAACTAACCAAAAGACAAAAAAAAATCATAGAAATTGTAAAGAACAACGAACCTATTTCCAGCGAAAAGATCGCAGAACAACTAGGGGTGATACGAGCAACCTTAAGGCCGGACCTTTCAATTTTAACCATGTCAGGAATTTTGGATGCCAGACCGAAAGTAGGTTATTTTTATTCGGGTAAATCCGATATCAATGTGTTTTCTCAAGAAGCAGAAAAGTACTTAGTAGAAGATATTATGAAAATGCCTGTAGTGGTTACGGAAGAGTCGACAATTTACGATGCTATCGTAACCCTCTTTTTAGAAGATACTGGCACCATATATGTAGTCACGAATAATTACTTAAGTGGCGTGGTTTCTCGAAAAGACTTTTTGAAAACCTTGATGGGCGGGGCGGATATGAACAAAATGCCCGTGGGGATGATTATGAGCAGAATGCCAAATTTAGCTACGGTAACAAAAAGTGAGACAATCATCGAAGCGGCCAATCGAATCGTAGTAAACCAAGTTGATAGTTTGCCCGTAGTAGAAGTAATAGAGGAAAATGGAAAAGAACGATTAAAAATCATTGGGAAAATATCCAAAAGTAATATCACAGAGTTATTTGTGAATTTATGCAAAAAATAGGAGGGGTTTTTTTGACAGATAGACCATTAGTAATATATATCGTATCGGACTCCGTGGGTGAAACTGCGGAACAGGTAGCAAGGGCCGTAATCGGTCAATTCGAAACGCGAAATTATGAGCTGCGCAGATTTCCATTTACAACGGAAAAAACTCAACTATTGGAGATTTTAGAAGAAGCAAAACAAGAAAATGCCATTATTGTCTTTACCATGGTAATTAACGGACTTCGAGAATTTTTAGTGGAAGAAGCGGAGAAAGTAAATATTCGAACCGTGGATATTATGACCCCTCTGCTAAACTTAATAAGCACACAGCTAGACATAAAACCGAAAAAAGAACCGGGAACCATTCGAAAGCTTGATGAGAAATACTTTAAAAAAATCGAAGCCATTGAATTTGCTGTAAAGTACGATGATGGCAAGGATCCAAGGGGAATTAATAAAGCGGATATTGTCTTGGTCGGAATTTCAAGAACATCGAAAACGCCCCTGAGTATGTACCTGGCTCATCGAAACATAAAAGCGGCCAATGTTCCCTTAGTACCTGAAGTTTCTCCACCGAAGGAACTTTTTAATGCCCCGTCGGAAAAGATAATCGGTCTTACCACAAATCCCAGAAAGCTTATAGAAATAAGGCAGGAAAGACTAAAGGCGCTTGGATTGAAAGATGGAGCAAACTACGCTTCCATGGAACGCATACTTGAAGAGCTGGACTATGCGGATAAAGTCATGAGAAAACTGGGTTGCCCTGTTATCGATGTTTCTACTCGAGCGGTAGAAGAAAGCGCCAGTATTATTCTTGAGATCTTTAAAGAAAAAGGTTATAAAGTAGGAAATACAAAATAATTTGGAGGTGGCATGTTATGGAAAAGTGGGTATACTCGTTTGTTGAAGGAAACAGAGAAATGAAAGCATTGCTAGGTGGAAAAGGAGCCAATTTAGCTGAAATGAAAAGCATCGGGCTTCCGGTACCTTCGGGGTTTACTGTGACGACCAAGGCTTGTAATGAATATTTGGCAAAAGGGTCAAGACTCTGGGATGAGTTAAAGGATGAGATATTCCAACATCTTCACGATCTGGAAGATCGGGCAGGAAAGAAATTTGGTGATGATTTGAATCCTCTATTGGTTTCTGTACGTTCCGGTTCTGCGATTTCTATGCCGGGAATGATGGATACGATTTTAAATCTCGGTCTTAATGATCAGTCGGTAATCGGTTTGGCCAAGGAAACGGAAAATGAATGGTTTGCTTATGATTCCTACCGGCGTTTTATCCAAATGTATGCTGATGTGGTGTTGAAAATTGATAAATATAAGTTCGATATTATCTTTGATCGGGTTAAAAATGAAAATAATGTTGAAGAAGATACGAAACTTTCTACGGAGAATTTAATGCAAATTGTGAAAGAATATAAGGATTTAGTATTAAAAGAAAATAGGGAACCCTTTCCTGAAGAACCTCGAGATCAATTACTGATTGCTATTGAAGCGGTTTTTAGCTCTTGGATGAATCCCCGGGCGGAAATATACCGAAAAATCAACAGCATTCCCGATGACATGGGTACTGCCGTGAACATTCAGGAAATGGTTTTCGGTAATATGGGAAATACCAGTGGAACCGGTGTTGCTTTTACCAGAAACCCCTCTACCGGCGAGAAAAAGCTTTACGGAGAATATTTACTTAATGCCCAGGGAGAAGACGTTGTTGCAGGAACAAGAACCCCTAAGGATATTATTGGACTGAAAGATAAAATGCCCCAAGTTTTTGAAGAGTTTGTAAATGTTTGTGATCAATTAGAAGAGCATTATAAAGATATGCAGGATATAGAGTTTACGATTGAAAAAGAGAAATTGTTCATATTACAAACCCGTACAGGCAAACGCACAGCCGCTTCAGCAGTTAAAATTGCAGTGGATCTGGTGGCCGAAGGGAAAATTTCAGAAAAAGAAGCGGTTCTAAAAGTTCATCCTGATCAAATTGAACAGCTTTTGCATCCTACCTTTGATCCGGAAATGCTGGAAAAGGCAGAAAAGATTACTCAGGGTCTTCCGGCATCTTCGGGAGCGGCCTCTGGGCAGGTTTACTTCACATCGGAAGGTGCTACGGAAGCCAAGGAACGAGGAGAAGACGTAATTCTGGTAAGAACAGAAACTTCACCGGAGGACATTGAAGGAATGGTAGCCTGCAAAGGTATTTTAACCGCCCGTGGAGGAATGACCTCCCACGCTGCCGTAGTGGCTAGAGGCATGGGGAAGTGTTGTATTGCAGGAGCCAGTGAAATTCGTGTGAACGAAAAAGAAGGATACTTTATAGCAAGTGAGCAAAAGTTTAAAAAGGGAGACTTTATTTCTCTGGACGGAAACAAAGGGAATGTCTATAAAGGAAAAATTCAAACAGAGAAACCGGAACTTTCCGGAGATTTTTCAAAGTTTATGTCCTGGGTGGATCAATTCAGAACATTAAAAGTGCGTACCAATGCGGATACCCCTAAGGATACAAAACAAGCCATTGACTTCGGTGCCGAAGGCATCGGATTATGCCGGACAGAGCATATGTTCTTTGAAGAGGGAAGAATATCCGTGGTTCGTAATATGATCCTATCCAGAGGAGTAGAGGAGCGTGTCAGGGCTTTAGACAAGCTGTTGCCAATGCAACGATCAGACTTTAAAGAGATCTTTATAGCCATGGGATCAAGACCCGTAACCGTAAGACTGTTGGATCCTCCACTACATGAATTTTTACCGGAAGAAGATGATGATATAAAAAAACTTGCGAAGGAAATGGATATTTCCGTAGCCCATTTACATTCCGTGATTGAAGACTTGGGTGAAGTGAATCCAATGCTTGGTCATCGAGGCTGCCGATTGGCCGTAACCTATCCTGAAATTTATAAAATGCAGGTTCGAGCGATTATGGAGGCTGTGGTGGAACTGAAAAAGGAAAAAGGACTTGAAGTGATTCCTGAAATTATGGTGCCTCTTGTAGGGGAACTTAAAGAGCTTCAATATATTAAAGAGTTGATTATTGCTACGATTAATGAAGTGTTAATGGAAAATCAGACAACGGCCACTTATCTCATTGGAACCATGATTGAGGTACCAAGGGCGGCGGTCACCGCGGATAAAATTGCTGAGGAAGCGGAGTTTTTCTCTTTTGGCACTAATGACTTAACTCAAATGACCTTTGGGTTCTCAAGGGATGATGCAGGACGATTCATTAAAGAGTATGAAGAGAAAAAGATTTTAGAAAAAGACCCATTCCAACAAATTGACCGGCAGGGTGTTGGCAAGCTAATGGAAATTGCTGTGGACCTTGGTAAGAAAACCCGTAGTGATCTAAAACTTGGAATATGCGGAGAACATGGAGGAGAAGCAAGTTCCATAGAATTTTGCCATTTACTCAACTTAGATTATGTTTCCTGCTCACCTTTTCGAGTGCCGGTAGCAAGACTGGCAGCTGCCCAAGCAGCGATTCGATTTCCAAAGGAAAAATAACAGAGAAGCTCTGCTGTTAATTAAAAAAACAACACAATCCTTTTTATAAAGCCTTAGAGATGTAGAATAACATTAAAACTTAGGCCCTCTAAAAATAAATGGAGACAATTACTCCATTTATTTTTATTTGTTCGTAGAATGGGTATAAATAAGGCATCATACTTCGAACAAAGGAGAGATTCCTATGAAATATAATATACGCCAGGAAAGTGAACATATCGAAAAGAAAATTTTATCTCCCTATGCTATGCAGAGTTCTAATAGTAAGGGGCGAATAAAAAAGATAAAGCCCTGTGAAATACGAACGATTTTTCAACGGGACCGGGACAGAATTATTCATTCGAAATCTTTTCGTAAACTTAAAGAAAAAACACAGGTTTTCATTGTTAAGGATGACTTTTTCCGGACGAGGTTGACTCATGTCCTTGAAGTTAGTCAAATATCAAGGACTGTTGCGAGAGCCCTTCGATTAAATGAAGACCTGGTTGAAGCCATTAGCCTCGGCCATGATTTAGGCCATACCTGTTTCGGCCACAGTGGCGAAGAAACCTTAAATGAGATTACCGGGCATTTTAAACATAATGAACAAAGTCTCCGAGTGGTGGATAAACTTGAAAAACAGCGTCGAGGGCTGAATTTGAGTTATGAGGTTCGAGATGGAATTTTGAATCATACTGGACGGGAAAATTGTAAAACCCTGGAAGGGAACGTAGTAAAAATTGTGGACCGTATCACATATTTATGTCATGATATTCAAGACAGTTTAAGCGTCGGAGTACTAAAAGAATCAGAAATTCCTAAGGATTTACTAGACTATTTAGGACATACCCATAGTGAGCGGGTAAATACTTTAACAAAGGATTTGATTTTTGAAACCAGGACCATTCTTGATGATTCTAATATAGATATAGAAGAAAAGATAAAAACCCATCAAAGCAAAGAAGCAAAAGCAATGATGGCAAAACTTCGAAGTTTTATGTTTTCAAGAGTATATAAAGGGGATTTTTGTAGCAAAGAACGGCAAAAAGCTCACTATATCATCGAATTCTTATACTCTTACTTTTTAAATCATCCCGGAGAGTTACCGCAAAAGCACTGTTCTATCGCTGAAGAAGAAGGATTGGAACGAGGAATTACGGATTTTATAGCGGGTTGTACGGATGGATATATCATAAAACTTTTCAAGGAAAAGTTCATTCCCACACCAAGATAATATTCTGAATAATCTTTTTTTTATAATTAAGAAGGAATTAAAAAGAGGGATGTCGAATAAAGTCATAAGCAGCGGATATTTCATAGATAAATTTAATTGATTTTTTTTGTGAAATATGGTTATAATATAAAGCTCGTGGGTGTAAATTTCCCATGAATGATAACTCAAAAAAAATTAGGTGATTCTATGGGAAAGGTAAATGAAGATATAGTTGAAGAAATTAAAGAAGCCCATGACATTGTTGATACAATCGGAAATTATATTGAGGTAAAATCATCCGGTTCATCCTATAAGGCTTTATGTCCTTTTCATAATGAAAAAACCCCTTCCTTTATGATAAACCGGGATAAACAAATTTATAAATGTTTCGGATGCGGTGAAGGGGGAGATGTTTTACAATTTGTTATGAAGATGGAAAATCTCGATTTTATCGAAACTCTAAAAATGTTGGGTGATAAAGCGAATATTAGCGTTGACACCGAGGATAATATTTCCGATCAGGAGAGACAGGAAACAAAACAACTTTATGAGATCAATCGAATAGCGGGATTGTTTTATTATCGAAAATTGACTTCTTCTCAGAATGAAGGATTACAATATCTCAAAAATAGAGGGGTGTCTACCACAGAAATCAAAGCATTTGGTTTAGGTTTAGCGGAGGATCGGTGGGACGGATTAATAGAGCACCTAACAAAAGGAAATTATACCAAGGAAATAATCGAAAAAACCGGACTTATTTTAAAAAATAAGCAAGGAGATCGATACTATGATCGCTTCCGAAATAGGATTATTTTCCCCATTTTCAATACTCGTGGTATGGTCATTGGTTTTGGAGGACGGGTTTTAGACCAAAGTTTACCGAAATACTTGAATTCCCCTGAAACAAAAATCTTTAATAAACGAAAAATCTTGTATGGATTGAATCTGGCAAAAAAACATATTAAAGATTATCAACTGATTTTAGTGGAAGGTTATATGGATGTGATTGCGCTACATGGAAATGGAGTGAAAAATGCTGTGGCGACCCTGGGAACTTCTTTGACTAAAGACCATGGACAATTATTGAAAAAATATGCAAAAGAAATTGTGGTGGCCTTTGACGGTGATGAAGCCGGCGTTAAAGCAACCCTTAGGAGCATTCAAATTCTTGAAAATGAAGGATTGAAAATCAGGGTCTTATCCTTAGGAAAAGAAGAAGATCCCGATGACTTTATTCGTCAACAGGGAAAAGAAGTGTTTTATAAACGGATTAAAGAATCTCCTAATCATATTGAATATCAAATACAAAAAATCAGAGAGAAGTATTCTTTAAGCAGTACAGAGGGAAAAGTTGATTTTTCCAAAGAGGCAAGCAAACTCTTACGTCAAGTGAAAAGCCCTATTGAACAGGAAGCCTACGTCGAAGAAGTGGCAAAAGAGTTGAATCTTTCTAAGGATTCTTTGCTGTCAGAAATCAGAGGAAAAAATCAGAATTATTCAAGCAATTCCTCTGGAACCCGGGATGGATTCCCGGGAGCAAAAGAAGGATCAAGATCCAATTATTTGCATACCATGCCCAGCATTGAACAGGACGGGCATATTAAGTTGGAAAAACTCATTATCAAGTTTATGATGGATAATGAAAATCAAATTCCTTTTATCAAAGAACATGTGGAAATCGAGGACTTTTCTATTGAAACCCATCAACAATTAGTTCGTTATCTTTTTTATCAGGATCAAAGAAGTTCAGCGGATCATAAGCTGCAAGAACATAAAGATCTTTTAGACGAAATTGCAAGCCTTGACCGCCAGGAAGGTGAAATCCAAAAGATCCTGGAGGATTATTTATACAATCTTAAAAAATATAAATTAATCTATCGTAAGAAGAACCTGGAAAAACAACAAAAAGAACTCTTAGATAGTCCCAACTTTGAAAAGGAAGAGGTAGATAGAATTTTGCTGAAAATAGGAATGGAAATCATGGAAATTAATAAAGCGCTTCAAAATCATCAATTAAAAGAAGGGAGGGGCCAGGATGAGTAACGGTAAAAAAAATACCCCGAAAAAACAAGCTGAAAATCAAAACGTTATTGAACTAGAACAGGAAGCCATTAAGATTCTATTGGAAAAAGGGAAAAAAATAGGGGTGATTACGTATAAAGAAATCATGGATTCCCTAGAGAAAGTAGATTTAGATAAAGAGCAGATGGATGAGGTTTATGACCATCTTGCAAATATGGGCGTGGAAATTGTTGGAGAAAAAGAAGCGGAAGATCTGAAAAAAGTGGAGATTGATCCGGAGGAAATTGTAAAAGAAAGTATGGAGCCTGATGTAAATCTTTTAAAAGGGGTTAACATCGATGACCCTGTGCGGATGTATTTAAAAGAGATAGGAAAAGTTTCTTTATTGACTGGACCGGAGGAAATAGACTTAGCTAAACGAATGGAAAAAGGCGACGAGTTAGCGAAGAAGAAACTGGTGGAGGCAAACTTGCGTTTAGTTGTAAGTATTGCGAAAAGATATGTAGGTCGGGGGATGCTATTTCTGGACCTGATCCAGGAAGGGAACCTGGGGCTCATTAAAGCGGTGGAAAAGTTTGACTATACCAAAGGATATAAATTCAGCACCTATGCTACCTGGTGGATTCGTCAGGCGATTACACGAGCCATTGCGGATCAAGCCCGTACTATTCGTATTCCTGTGCATATGGTGGAGACTATTAATAAATTGATTCGTGTTTCGAGACAACTTCTTCAAGATCTTGGTCGAGAACCACATCCTGAAGAAATTGCAAAAGAGATGGATATTACCGAGGAAAAAGTTCGGGAAATTTTAAAGATTGCTCAAGAACCGGTTTCTTTAGAAACGCCTATAGGAGAAGAAGAGGATAGCCACTTAGGNGATTTTATTCCCGATGAAGATATTCCTGCTCCGGCGGAGGCCGCAGCCTTTGCTCTACTGAAAGAACAGTTGATAGAAGTGCTGGATACTTTAACCCTTCGAGAGCAAAAGGTACTTCGCCTTCGGTTTGGGCTTGATGATGGAAGAGCAAGAACCTTAGAAGAAGTTGGGAAAGAATTTCAGGTAACAAGAGAGCGAATACGGCAAATTGAAGCGAAAGCTCTTCGTAAACTCAGACACCCCAGTCGAAGTAAAAAACTCAAAGATTATTTAGAATAAAGATAAAAAACAAATTAAACCTAAGCCAATAGCTTCTTAGCGGAATCTATTGGTTTCCTTTTAGAATGAGTTTATTTTTCTAGAAATCAATCAAGACTTAGGAGGGCTTGCAATGGAGTTAACCCCACGGCTTCTAAAAATTGCACAGGAGATTCGCTCTGATGAAAAAGTTGGAGATATCGGCACAGATCATGGCTATTTACCGATCTATCTAATTAAAAATCGGATTGCAAATTCTGTAATTGCAACAGATATTAATCAGGAGCCTCTAAACGCCGCATGGAGAAACATTAAAACCCATGGTTTGGAAGCGTGTATCAAAACAAAATTAGGGGCAGGTACGATCCCTTTAGAAAAAGAAGTGCTAGATGTTGTCATTGTGGCGGGCATGGGAGGGAAACTCATAGCGGAGATATTAAAAAACAGTTATACATTAAAAAGAACAGTTAATCGATTAATATTACAACCTATGCAGCAGCAAGCAGAACTACGCAGATACTTATTTGAGGAAGGGTACTGCATAGAAAAAGATCTACTGGTTGAAGAAGGTCGTAGAATTTATGAAATTCTTGTGGTATCCCTAGGATGTCATGAGAAGGTTAAAGATTTTACTTTTGAGGAACTCCTCCATCCTGGGGGAAATACTGAAAAAATTGCAAAGAATTATCCTGAGGCCTTCAGAGTTTATCAAGATTTGCAATGGGAGTTGGGTTTTAGACTTTTTGATAATCCTAAAAACCTGGTCGAAAAATTTTTAGATCAACGAATTCTTCAGATGGAAAAGATTGTCCGCGAAACCGCTGAATCAAAAAGTTCAGCAGCGATTCAAATGAATCAGAAGGCCGGTATGAAGGCTGAAAAGTTAAAGGAGGTAAAACAATGTCTTTAAGGATCAAAAATATTATCGATTATATAGAAACCATCGCCCCAACTTCATATGCCATGGAATGGGATCGGGTAGGACTGCAAATCGGTTCGCCGAAAAAAGAGGTTCATCGGATTATGATTACCCTCGAGATAAATTCAGACGTACTGAAAGAAGCAACGGACAAAGGCGCGGATCTCATTGTTTCCCATCATCCGTTAATATTTAAACCCATAGAAAAGATTGACTTTGAAGATCCCAAGGGGGCCATGATTCAAAAAATTATTCAAGAGGATCTTCATGTCTATGCATGTCATACAAACATGGATGTTGCCCCGAAGGGGTTGAATCAATATATAGCAGAAAAAATAGGGCTGAACAACATTGGCATACTCACTCCAGCGGAGATTAAACCTTACTGTAAATTTATCGTGTATGTTCCTGAAACGCACCGAGAAAAAATCATTACAGCCATTCATAAAGGCGGTGGTGGACAGATCGGGAACTATAGTCACTGTACATTTGGAACAGAAGGAATCGGAACATTTAAGCCGGAAGAGGGTGCAACTCCTTTTTTAGGAAAGCGAAATGAACTGGAAAAAGTAAATGAGAACAAAATTGAAACCATTATAGAGAGAAAAGACGTACCCAAACTATTAAAGGCTGTAAAACAAGCTCATCCTTATGAGGAAGTTGCTTATGATCTTTATCCTTTAGAAATACCTTTGAAAAATGTGGGACTAGGAAGAATTGGAGGTCTTTCCGCTACCCGGAGTTTGGAAGAATTTATACAACATCTAAAAGAGGTATTACAATTAAATGAAGTTCGCTGTGTGGGAGACTTACAACATAAAATTTCTAAAGTTGCAATTTTAAACGGATCCGGAGGTGACTATATCCAACAGGCTAAAAAAGCCGGGGCAGACTGCTTTATTACCGGAGATGTAAAATATCATGAAGCACAGGATGCAATGGATGGAGGAATGCCAGTAGTGGACATCGGTCATTATGAGAGTGAAATCATTTTTCGGGAATTTATGAAAAAACAACTGGAAAATCAGTTTGGAGAGTCCTTAGAGGTTTATACAGCAAAATATCTTAAAAACCCTTTTCACACTTTTTGAAAAGGCCCTAGCTTTGACTTTTACTAGGTTCTATGCTACAATTTAAAAGGAATATCATTAGAGCGAGTAAATCAGATGGTCGCGTTAGCCTTGGGGTTAACGAGGAAAGTCCGAGCTCTATAGGGCAGGGTGCTGGGTAATCCCCAGTAGAGGCGACTCTAAGGACAGTGCAACAGAAAGATACCGCCTTTTATAAAGGTAAGGTTGGAATGGTGAGGTAAGAGCTCACCAGAGGCTAGGTGACTAGTCTGCTATGTAAACCCCACCTAGAGCAAGACCAAGTAGGGACTAGAAATACGGCTGCCCGTCGTGTCCCGTGGTAGGTTGCTTGAACTTGCTGGTAACAGTAAGTCTAGATAGATGACCATTTAATACAGAACTCGGCTTACAGATTTGCTCGCTCTTTGAATCTGTAGCGGATCAAACATCCTTAATAGAGGATGTTTTTTTTTTGAAAAAAACTCCAATTAATCTTCTTAATCGATTCAATTACGGGTATTAGTATAATACTTATTAGATGATTAAGGCATCGAAATGAAAGGGGGAATTTAATTGAGAGTTTTTAGAGGTACTAAAGAACAGACCCTTTCGGTTGCTCTGGTTATAATGATATTTATTATAATGCTTACCGGAAGTTTTGCACAAGAAGATAATCCGGATTCTATTGTTTACACTATCAATATAGAAGGGATAGTAACCGCAGGGACTACCTCTCATCTCCAGCGGGGAGTCGAGACAGCGGAAGAAGAAGGTGCTGAGGCATTGCTGATTCTTTTGAATACCCCGGGAGGTCTTGTGAATGCAACCATAGATATTGTTTCCGATTTGATAAATGCCGATGTCCCGATTATTACGTATGTGTATCCCCAGGGGGGAATAGCGGCCTCTGCAGGAACTTTTATCCTCTTAGGAGGACATCAAGCGATTATGGCACCGGGAACCACGATCGGTGCTGCGATGCCGGTGACAATGAGTCCCGAAGGAGAGAGTGCACCGGCGGATGATAAAACCGTTCAATTTCTGGCCGGCCATATTCGAAGCATTGCGGAATCAAGAAATCGCCCTGTTGATGTGGCGGAACGTTTCGTAACGGAAAACCTAACATTAAGCGGGNGGGAAGCAATTGAACTGGAGATTATTGACGATATTGCAGAGGATATTCCGGCTTTGCTGGAGAACTTACACGGTCAAGAGATAAACCTAAGGACAAGAATAGTAACTTTAGACACGGAAAATGCTGAAATTAAGGAGATTGAAAAGAATGTAAGGGATACCCTTACCCACTTGGTCAGCAATCCTCAGATTGCCTTCGTTCTTTTTCTACTAGGAGTGTACGGTCTGGTTATTGGGTTTAACGCACCGGAAACATTTTTTCCGGAAGTCCTTGGAGCCATTGCTCTGGTACTGGCACTCTACGGGTTGGGACTTTTTGAGGTAAGCGTTTTCGCAGCAATAATGATTTTGTTAGGTGTAGGTTTAATCATCGCAGAAGCTTATACACCGACCTATGGGGTGCTCGGAACAGGAGGATTGATCAGTATGATTATCGGTATACTATATTTACCTGCGGAACCCCTTGCTCCCGATCGTTGGTTAGCTGAGTTTCGAATCCTCGCCATTGGTGTGGCCATCATCGCGTCAATTCTCTTGGTTATTATTGTTGCAGCTCTTTATCGATTGAAAAAATCTAAAGTGATCCATGGGGATGAAGAGTTTGCTGATATCACTGGAATTGTTAATGATACCATTGATCCTGAAGGGCTTATAAAAATCAAGGGCGAGTTATGGCGTGCAAGATCTAGGGATTCAGTCACAATACAAGAAGGGGAGAGGGTTCGAATTTTAAAAAGAGAAGGTATGGTGTGTATTGTCGAGAAAGAAGATGAACCGGAAGAATAAAGAAAAAGCAAAGTCAAATAATTTAGAAAGGATGATGAAATATGATTGATCTTATTGAAAATGTGGAAAGTGCTGTTCCATTTATTGTGTTGATAGTAATTCTTGTGCTTCTCATAAAAATGGCAATCAAAATCTTTCCTGAATATGAACGAGGAGTGTTGTTTCGACTGGGTCGATTGGTAGGAGTGAGAGGCCCGGGATTAGTGATTATAATCCCATTTATTGATCGCATCGAGCGAATTTCCTTAAGGATTGTGGTAGACAATGTACCTCCCCAGGAAGTCATTACCAAGGATAATGTGACATGCAAGGTAAATGCGGTTCTTTATTATCGAGTTACCGCGCCGGATAAAGCCGTGGTTAATGTGGAAAAATTTTATGATGCTACCAGCCAATTTGCCCAGACCACCATGCGAAGTGTGGTAGGTCAAGCGGATCTTGATGAACTGCTTTCTGAGAGAGAAAAAATAAATAAAAAAATTCAAGAGGTGGTAGATGAGGCTACAGATCCATGGGGGATTAAAGCGACAGCAGTGGAATTAAGAGATGTCATTATTCCGGAATCCATGCAAAGAGCCATTGCCCGTCAAGCAGAAGCTGAACGTAATCGAAGAGCCGTAGTTATCCAAGCGGAAGGAGAAAAACAAGCGGCAGTGAAAATCTCCGAAGCCGCAGAGATCCTCAGTCATCAAGAAGGCTCCTTAACTTTAAGGACCCTGCGTACAATTTCGGATATGTCCAATTCGGAAAGCGCCACGATTTTGTTCCCATTCCCAATGGAAATGCGGCGGTTGCTTCCAGATCTGGATAAAATCATGGAAGATTCAATTAATTACCGAAAAAACAAAAAAGTCGACGAGGGTATAGAACAAAAAAAAGAAAAAATAAAAAAAGACATAGAAGAAAAAAGAGTAGAGGATATTGAAGATCCCGAAGCGGCGGAAGAATTTATAGAAAAAAAAGGCAGAGAAACAACCCATGGGCATGAAAAAAAAGAAGGGCCGAAGGAAGACCCTAATGAAAGTTCGAAGGATAAGGAAAATGACTAATGAAGTTTATCCTTCCTTTGGAAACCAAATATTTATTTCTCTTTGGGCGGATTCTGTGGAATCCGCCCCATGAATTAAGTTTCGAGTAGTATCATTTGCAAAATCTCCCCGGATTGTTCCGGGGATTGCGTTTTCCGGATTTTTATCTCCGATCAACAAGCGCATGACTTTTATAATGTTTTCTCCCTCTACTACCATGGCCATAACGGGGCCTTCTAGTATAAAGGCTACCAAGGACTCAAAATAAGGCCGGCCTTTATGTTCCGCATAGTGAGCTTCCACAGTCTTTCGGTCCGGATGTATTAACTCGGCCTTTGTAAGCAGGTATCCCTTATTTTCGATTCTACTAATTATATCCCCCACCAAACCTCTTTGAACTCCGTCGCTTTTTATCATGATAAAAGTTTTTTCCATATGTATCACCTCCAATGTACTCTAGTGTAATTATACAAATACTCAAAAGATTCTGCAACAAAAAAATATTATAAACGGGAAAGTTTATTTGGTATTTTAATAATAGGTCATTAAAGTGTAAATCAATGGGTATAATAAATGATAAAGTAAAACACTACAAAAATGGAGGGTTGCATATGTTAAAAAATGTTGCAAATATTGTACGTGGCTTATCTGCCGATGCTGTGGAAAAAGCAAACTCTGGACATCCCGGTTTACCACTGGGTTGTGCAGAAATTGGAGCTGTGTTGTTTGGAGAAAATCTTAATTATAATCCGGAAGAGCCGGATTGGATTAATCGAGATAGACTAGTTCTGTCGGCGGGGCATGGTTCTATGCTTTTATACTCTTTTCTTCATCTTACCGGTTATGACGTGTCAATGGATGATATAAAAAACTTTCGACAAGTGGATTCTAAAACACCAGGGCATCCGGAACATGGAGATACCCCTGGCGTGGAAGCCACTACCGGGCCTTTAGGACAGGGTTTTTCAAACGCAGTCGGTATGGCTTTATCAGAGAAGCTTATGGCAGAGAAGTTTAATCATGATTCTTTAAGCATAATAGATCATTATACGTACACAATTCTTGGAGACGGATGCATGATGGAAGGAATTACATCTGAAGCGGCATCCCTTGCAGGGCATCTGGGGCTGGAGAAACTCATTGCGATTTATGATGACAATAAAATTTCCATCGGCGGAGGCACAGAAATCGCATTCACCGAGTCCGTAGCCGATCGATTTAAAGCCTATAACTGGCAGGTAATTGAAGCTGTAGATGGTCATGATTTGGACCAAATACGCAGAGCGATAGAAGAAGGCAAAGCAAATAAAGAGCAACCTACTTTGATTGTTGCTCGAACCCATATCGGTTACGGCGCACCGACAAAGCAAGATACAGCGGATGTTCATGGAGCTCCTTTAGGAAAAGATGACTTGGTCGGAATGAAAAAGTTTTTAGGTCTTCCCCTAGAAGAAGATTTCTATATCTCTCCTGAGGTCTCAAATTACTTTGAAGAACTAAAACAGGCAAAGAAATTGAAATATCGAGAGTGGGAAGATGTTTTTAACACGTGGTCGTTGAAGTACCCCGGGCTTAAAAAAGAATTGAAGCAATTTTTAAACGGCGAAATCCCAACAAAAGCTCTGGAAATACTAAACAACTATTCATTAGATGAAAAGGGCAAAGTAGCCACTAGAAAATCTTCGGGAGAAATACTGAATCTTCTAGCGGACCTGATCCCAAATCTTATCGGCGGTTCTGCGGATTTATCCCCATCAACAAAAACCTATTTAGACAAATATGGAGAAATTCAAAAGCAAGAATTTGACGGACGGAATATTCGATTTGGAGTTCGTGAACATGCCATGGCAGGAATTGCTAATGGAATTTCTTTACATGGGGGTTTTAGACCCTTTGTGTCAACTTTTCTCGTGTTCTCTGATTATATGCGNCCTTCGATCAGAATGGCGGCAATCATGAAACAACCGGTGATTTTCATTTTTACCCATGACTCCATATATGTAGGTGAAGACGGACCAACCCACGAACCTATTGAACATTTGGAATCTTTACGATTGATTCCTAACTTAAGAGTATTAAGACCGGGGGATACTGAAGAGGTGGCAAAGTCATGGGTTGAAGCCTTAGAACACCGTGATGGACCTACGGCTTTAATTTTAACAAGACAAGGTTTACCTTTGATTGAAGATAAGATAGATATTTCAGCTTTTTCCAAGGGAGGGTATGTAATAGCAGAGGATCCTGGGGAAAAAGTTACATTAATGGCAACCGGAAGTGAAGTATCCCTGGCTTTAGAAGTAAAAAAACGATTAGAAAAAGAGGGGATTTTATCCCGACTGGTTTCTATTCCCGATCGAAGAACCTTCGAAGAGCAGTCTCAGAATTATATTCAAGAAGTGCTTGGAAAACCCACACAACTGAAAGTTTTAATGGAAGCCGGGGTGAAAAGTGGCTGGTATCGTTTCTTAGAAGAAAAAGATCTGATGATAACTATGGAGACATATGGAGCCAGCGGACCGGGAGATCAAGTCGCGAAAAAATTTGGGTTTGAAGCAAAAAGCATCTCGGAAAAAATTCTTGCAAAGTTAAAGGGGGAATGATTATGGAATTCAAGAAAGTATTACTTTGCACAGATTTCTCTTTTGAATCCGAGAAGTTAGTTCAGACTCTGTACGAATTAAAGGATCTTGGACTGCAGGAAATAATTATATTCAATGTGGTGGAAATAGACTCTGCAGGAAGTAATGCCCCCAGTTTTCAGAAGCAGAAGAAAGAAGCTCTAAAATCGGATCAACGGGAACTGGAAAAAGAAGGGTTTAAAGTTAGGATCGATATCAAAATCGGAACTGCCGCAAAGGATATCGTAAAAAAAGCGGAGGAAGAGAATGTGGACTTAATTTTGATCGGTTCCCACGGGAAAGGGTTTATCAAACGAATTCTGCTGGGAAGCACAACTTTCGATGTGGTAAGATTGAGTAAAAAACCGGTTTTGGTGGAGAAATATGAAATTGTGGGGAAAAATCGTAATCGTATTCTTATTGAGGATAAATTTAAAAAAGTATTACTACCTGTGGACTATTCCTCTCACTCTATAAATGTTTTAGAAACAGTAAAAGGGATGAAAAAAATCCAGGAGGTCCTTTTGGTTTCTGCCATTGAATACAGTCAAACAGAAGAGGAGTTTAATAAGGCTAAGGATAAGTTAGAGAAACATTTAGGGAAAATTCGAATGGATTTATTTAATGCGGGTTTTGCATCGAACTATATTATCAAGGAAGGAACCGCATCAAAAAATATTTTAGAGGTAGCGGAGAATGAATCCGTGGATTTGATTATTCTTTCGAAAAGAGGAGAAGGAAAAATCAAGGAACTTCTTATCGGAAGCACGGCTACAACAGTAATAACCAACTCAAAACTCCCTGTGCTTATTTTCCCATCTAAGGATGAGTAAAGTATAACAGCATAACCAGGAATAAAAAGAGGCGCTGATGCCTCTTTTTATTTGATGTGCTTTTACTTCATAATTTCAATGGCATTTAATAGTTTAGGAATAACTTGTTTTTTCCGGGAAACCACTCCGGGAATAAAAACCCCTTGTTCTTTAGGAATCCTGAAAGCCGAAGAGATCAAGCTCGGTTTTTTTGCAGCATAAAGAATATAAGAGCCCTCTTTGATGATATCAGTGACTAATAACAATGTAATATCATGGTTTTCTTTTTTGTGAGTTTGATGAATGAAAGATAAAAAAGCTTTTTTTTGTCGGAAAACTTCATCGATATCTAATGTGAAAACTTGACTGATGCCAGCTTTATGAAAATCCAAGTTGAATTCTTTATAATCTTTATAGAATATTTCTTCGATACCCTGACCTTCCAGGGAGGTCCCGGCTTTAAACATCTTCATAGCATAGGCTTCCAAATCATAATTAAGTATGGTATTTAGAGATTCAACAGCCTTTCGGTCTTCCTTGGTAGTAGTTGGAGATCGAAAAGACAACGTGTCTGATAATATCCCTGAAAGCAAGGCTCCGGCAACGGGAGCGGGGATATCAATTTGATTTTCCCGGAACATCGAATAAATAATAGTTGCTGTACTTCCTACGGGGTTATTACGAAAAGAAATAGGCATGGTTGTTGAAATATCACCTAATTTATGATGATCAATAATTTCCAGTATCTCGGACTCTTCCAAACCCTGGGCACTTTGCGCATATTCGTTGTGATCTACAAGAATTGTCTGTTTTCGTTTGGGGTTAAGAATGTGTTTGCGAGATACAAATCCTGAAAACTTTTGGTCTCGATTTATTACAGGATAATTACGATAATGACTTTGGCTCATGATTTCTTTTGCCTCTTCTAAATATTCTTCTTCACTAAATCGAACAATGTTACCGGAGCGCATGATTTTAGCAATGTAATTGCATTGATCAATTACCCGTGTAGTATACAAAGAATCATACGGTACAGAAATCATAGAAATCTTTTGCTCTTGAGCTTGCATCAAAAACTTCTCGGGGATTTCCCGATTACCGGTTACGACAATCAACTGAACCTTGGAAGCAATGGCGTACTCAATAATGTCATAACGGTCTCCTACAATAATAATGTCATCTGAGCTTAATTTTCCCCGAATGGTTTTATAGTAATCATCAATTACCGAAACATTGCCTTTGAAAAACTGTAAACCTTGAGACAAGAGGGTCGCATCCAGGTCTGAAAGAAGATTTTCCATAGAGGTTTCAAGTTTTCTGAAATCACCGGAAATGAGACTGACTGCGATATCTTTTATGCTAACAATACCAAGGAGCTCTTTTTCTTTATCCACAATGGCAAGTGTAGCAATTCCTTCTTCGTCCATTAAGTTGTAAGCTGATAATATTGATGTGTTTTCACTGATGCCTTGAGTTTTATGGAAGTCAAGGTCTTGAATCTGGACTTTGACATCTTCAATTTTTTTAGGAGCTTCTAATTGAAAATAATCTAAAACAAAGCTGCTTTCTTTACTGAGGGACCCTAAAATACAAGGAGTCGATTTATAACCTAACTTATTTTTAAGAAAAGACAGGGATATGGCAGATACCACAGAGTCGGTATCTGGATTTTTATGACCGAAAATTAAAATTGACATAACACCGCTCCTTTATTAATATAATTTAATCAGAAAAAATTATAGCCTTGCAACTTCACTTTACAAAAAAGTTCTCATTGCATTAATTGCTTGGATTTTCATTTTTAGAAGTACCATTATAATATAAAGAAAGAAGAAACAAGTCAATAGAGCTTTGAAAAAACACGGTAAATAATAAAGAAATACTACTGCTGTCTGTAAACGAGGAAAGAAGTTTGTTATAATGTAATAGAGAATTACGAAGGAGGGATTTTTTGAAAGATTACAAAAACTTACAATACTACGAAACCGGAGAAAAAATAGGGAAGATTCGGGTTTCTAGGCCTAAAGCACTGAATGCATTAAATCATAATCTTTTACTTGAGCTACAGGAAGTTATAGCAGAACTGGAGACTAAAGAGCTTAAAGCTCTGATCATTACTGGAGAGGGCAAGGCTTTCATAGCCGGAGCAGATGTTCAGGAAATGAGAGAAATGACTCCTCAACAGGCAAGGGACTTTGCCATGGTTGGGCAGACTTTATTCAAAAAAATAGAACAATTTCCTTGTCCTGTAATTGCAGCGATTAACGGGTATGCCTTAGGAGGTGGAATGGAGTTGGCCTTAAGTTGTGATATACGAATAGCGGATGAAAATGCAAAATTCGGACAACCGGAAGTCGGGTTAGGTATAATCCCCGGGTTTTCAGCTACCTCCAGATTAGCAAAACATGTGGGTATATCTGCAGCGAAGGAGTTGATTTTTACCGGAGATATTATCAACAGTGAAAAAGCTTTGCAATTAGGGTTGATCAGTCGGGTTATCTCTGAAAAATCCGTTGAGGAAGAAGCAGTAAAAATTGCAAAGAAAATCAGCAACAATAGTAGAATCGCAGTGGAGTATAGCAAAATAGCTATTGAAAAATCCTATATGCAGAATATTGATACAGCAAATTTAATCGAAAGAGACCTGTTTGGACTATGTTTTGCCACTGAAGATCGCAACGAAGGAATGGATGCTTTTTTAAACAAAAGAAAGCCGAAATTTAAATAACTTAATGTTACAGGCAGTTTTCAACTAGGGATGGTTATTCTAGTAAAATATAAAGGAGGGTCTATATGAAAAAGATTGGAATATTAGGGGCAGGAACAATGGGAACAGGAATTGCTCAAACTTTCGGTGTCAATGGTTTCAAAGTTGTGGTCCGGGATCTCTCGGAGGAAAACCTACAAAGAGCAAAAAAAGCTATTGAAAAGAGTTTAGGAAAATTGATTGCTAAAGGGAAATTAGAAAAGTCTCAATTGGAAATTACTATGAATCTCATTGACTTTACCGTTGAAATTGAGCAAATTAAAGATTGCGATATTGTTATTGAAGCGGTAACAGAAAACATGGGAATAAAGAAAAAGATTTTTCAAGAACTTGACGAGGTCTGTAATAAAGAAACCATTTTAGCGACAAATACTTCATCTTTATCGATTACGGAAATTGCCACAGCAACTTCCCGTCCAGACAAAGTCTTGGGGATGCACTTTTTTAATCCGGTACCGATGATGAAATTGGTAGAAATTATTAAAGGTATAGCCACAGATGGGGAAGTGAAAAATCAAGTCGTGGAATTAACGGAGAAGATCGGTAAAACACCTGTAGAAGTAGAAGAAGCACCAGGCTTTGTTGTAAATCGAATTCTTGTACCGATGATTAATGAAGCGATTGGAGTGTTAGGTGATGGAGTAGCAAAGGCTGAGGATATTGATCAAGCAATGAAACTTGGGGCGAATCATCCGATTGGTCCATTAGCCCTCGGAGATTTGATTGGCTTAGACGTTACCTTGGCCATAATGGAAGTGTTGTATGAAGAGTTCGCAGACTCTAAATACAGACCCCATCCGTTACTTCGAAAAATGGTTCGGGCACATAAATTAGGAAGAAAAACCGGAGAAGGTTTTTACACTTACTCATAGAAAGGGCTGTATTTATGGAAAAAGACATCCGAGAAATCATGTTTACTGAAGAAGAAATACAAAAAAAAGTCGAAGAGCTTGGAAAAACAATTGAAAAGCATTATAAAAATAGGGAAAAGGATTTAGTGGTAATAGGAATTCTAAAAGGAGCCAATATGTTTTTAGGAGACTTGGTTCGGAAAATGAATATTCCTTTGTTCATCGATTTTATGGCGGTTTCCAGTTATGGACAGTCCACAGAAAGTTCCGGTGTCGTAAAAATTGTGAAGGACTTGGATATGGAAGTAGAAAACAAAGATGTTTTGATTGTTGAAGATATTATAGACACAGGATTAACCTTGCATTACCTTACGGAAAACTTAGGAACTAGAAAAGCAAACAGTATTAAAATCGTTACTCTTTTAAATAAAGAGTATCGAAGAAAAGTTGAAATTCCTGTGGATTTTGTAGGTTTTGAAATTCCTGATGAGTTCATTGTAGGCTATGGGATTGATTATGCTGAAAAATATCGAAATCTGCCCTACATTGCCACACTTAAAAGAGAAGTTTACGAGTGAAAAAATGAGGAGGAATACTGATGACGGATAAAAAAATGATTCCTGCAGCTTTATCCAACAGACATTTACATTTAGCCCAAGAACATATTGATCAATTGTTTGGAAAAAAGTATAATCTTTGTACGTTAAAAGATCTATCCCAACCGGGACAATTTGCCTGTGAAGAAAAGGTGGATATAATAGGGCCGAAGGGAGAAATTAAAGGGATCCGAGTGCTAGGCCCTGCAAGGTCTCAAACTCAAATCGAAGTATCTGTAAGTGATAGTTTCATATTGGGAGTAAAACCTCCGGTTCGTGACTCCGGAGATATTGAAGGGAGTCCGGGGCTAACCCTTCGGGGTCCAAAAGGAGAAGTTAAGCTCGATAAAGGGGTAATCATTGCTGCAAGGCACATTCATATGCATACTTCCGATGCGGAAAAGTTTAATGTTCAAGATAAACAAAAGGTAAAAGTCCGAACATCCGGAGAAAGAGCTGTAGTTTTTGAAAACGTCTTGGTTAGAGTGAGCCCCAAATATGCATTGGAAATGCACTTGGATACCGACGAAGGAAATGCTGCGAATCTAAGAAATGGAACCTTGGTAGAATTAATAACACAATAGGGAGGGAATATCATGAAGTCCATCGAAAAATACATGGATCATACTGCTTTAAAAGCGGATACCCGTTTAGCAGATATCGAAAAACTGGCGAAAGAAGCGATCGAATACAATTTTTATGCGGTTTGTGTAAATGGAGCCTACATTGAAAAAGTTGCGGAAATTTTAAAAGACACAGAGGTTAAAGTTGCAGCAGTGGTGGGTTTTCCTTTAGGAGCTTCCACAACGGAATCCAAAGTTTTTGAAACTGAGGATGCCATTATAAAAGGTGCAGATGAAATTGATATGGTAATTAATATCGGCGCCCTTAAGGATGGTCGATACAAATATGTGCTGCAAGATATTAAGGCCTTAGTGGATATAACGAAAGGAAAAGCCATTTTAAAGGTGATTATCGAGACCGCTTTGTTGACAGATGATGAAAAGATAAAAGCCTGTGAATTGGCCAAAGAAGCCGGAACTCAATTTGTAAAGACCTCGACCGGGTTTAGTTCCGCCGGGGCTACGAAAGAAGACGTAGCTCTAATGAAAAAGACCGTCGGTTCCGATATAGAAGTGAAAGCCTCGGGAGGTATTCGTGACTGGGGAAAGGCCAAGGAAGTAATTGCTGCGGGAGCCACCAGGATTGGTGCTAGTGCCTCTGTAAATATTGTAAAAGAATATCAGGAAGAGCAGAAAAGCAAATAAATAGCAGTAATAAAAAGTGAAAACAAAAAGTAAAAAGAGGAGGACTCTTGATTAGGAGAGTCCTCCTCTTTTAATTAAAGTCCCAATAATTAGAGATTGAAAGAATGTTATTTATACGTTGAATCGAAATAAAATCACATCTCCATCTTTCACTACGTAATCCTTACCTTCCAGTCGAACTAATCCTTTTTCCTTTGCAGCCACAGGACTTCCAGCGGCGACTAGATCTTCGAATGCAGTAACTTCTGCCCGTATGAAACCACGCTCGAAATCCGTATGGATTTTTCCCGCAGCTTGAGGAGCCTTGGTGCCTTTCTTTATCGTCCAAGCTCGAACTTCTTGGGGTCCGGCGGTTAAATACGTAATAAGACCGAGTAGATCATAAGAAGTCTGAATAAGTTTATCAAGACCAGAAGTGTTCAGCCCTAGATCTTCTAAAAACATGGCCTTTTCTTCTTCTTCCAATTCCGAAATTTCTTCTTCTATTTTTGCGCATACCTTTATCATAGCAGAATCTTCGGAATCCGCAATTCTTTGTAGAACCTCAAGATACTTGTTACTTAAGGTATCATCAGAAATATATTCCTCGGATACATTAGCCACATAGATTACGGGTTTTGAAGAAAGTAAATTCAGCTCTCGAATCACCGTTTCTTCTTTTTCGGTTAGTTCCATTTCTCGAACCGACGTTCCGTTTTCCAGGTTTTCTTTTACAGTTTCAAGAATTCTAAGATCCTCTTGTAATGATTTATCAGTTTTAGCCTGTTTTTTGGAACGCTCCATTTTCTTTTCAATGGTCTCTATGTCAGAAAAAATAAGTTCTAAACCGATGGTTTCCACATCTCTTTCAGGATCTACACTTCCATCCACATGGGTCACATCGGAGTCCTCAAAGCATCGGACCACGTGGAGTATTGCTGCTACTTCTCGAATGTGCGATAAGAATTTATTACCTAGACCTTCTCCTTTGCTGGCGCCTTTTACAAGACCGGCAATATCATAAAAATTAATAGTCGTTGGTATTACGGATTTTGATTGATACATTTCTTCCAACACTCTTAAGCGACTATCCGGTACGGAAACTACACCGATATTAGGGTCAATGGTACAAAATGGGTAATTCGCCGATTGGGCTCCGGCTTTGGTCACTGCGTTAAATAATGTGCTTTTTCCTACGTTGGGTAATCCAACTATTCCTAGCTTCATAAAATCTTCCTCTCGTTTCAATGAAATTAATTAAGATCCTTGGAGTTTATTTGAAAAATGAAACTTATTGTTTGTTTAAAATCCAAACCTATAAGATTATACCTTATAACCGAACATCCTTCAACCGAAACTTCAAAACAATTGACTTTTCTTAAGGTCTTGCCTATAATGTAGGTTATGAATGGAAATGAGTTAAAGGAGCTGCTATAATGAATCAAATAGCTTTTACAATTTTTGGAGTCGATGTGGCTTGGTATGGAATTATTATTTCGATGGGAATGATCCTCGGTGTTGTTGTGGCTAGCATACGAGCTAAACGGGAAGGACTACATTCCGATACCATAGTGGATATGTCCATTATTGTTATACCCCTAGCCATAATAGGTGCAAGGGTATACTACTTTATTTTCACCTATAATCCTGAAATCCATAGTGTTTTGGATGTATTTAGTTTTCGCTCGGGTGGTTTAGCTATTCATGGCGGTCTGATCGGTGGAGTTCTGGGAGGATATCTCTTTACAAAATACAAAAAAATACACTTTTGGAAGCTGGCAGATGTTGTGGCACCTAGTATTATTCTTGGACAGGCCATTGGTCGTTGGGGAAATTTTGTGAATCAGGAGGCCCACGGAGGACCTACGGATTTACCTTGGGCAATTGAAGTTAATGGAGAAATGGTGCATCCCACCTTTTTATATGAATCTCTTTGGAATATCGGGGTATTTATTTTTTTACTGCTGTATTCAAAGAAAAAGAAGGTTACGGGAGAAGTGTTTTTGCTCTACTTTGCCTTATATTCTTTGGGGCGGATTTTTATTGAAGGTCTTAGAACCGACAGTTTAATGCTCGGTCAGTTTCGTGTTGCCCAGCTCATCAGTGGGGCTTTAATACTGGCAGCTATTGGGATTCGACAGATTTTGGTGAAGAAAGAAGCACAAAAATCATAAAAGACTGCCAAAAATGGCAGTTTTTTTAATTTTTTAATTTTTTTTTTGAAAAAAAGAAGGATTTTCATTGGAAAACAGCGAATACATAAGTATAGGAAGTGAACATTCGACAGAAGATTAGAAAAGGAGATTATTATGGACTATAAACATGAATCCGTGCTATTACAGGAATGCATTGAAGGACTTCAAATAAATGAAAACGGAACCTATGTGGACGGCACCTTGGGAGGAGCAGGACATAGCATGGAAATCGTAAAAAAATTAAGAGGTGAAGGCCTACTAATCGGCATAGATCAAGATCAACAGGCTTTGGAAAACGCAAAGATAAAACTACACCCCTACGAAAAACATGTACAGTTGGTACATAATAACTTCAAAAATATTCATAAAGTTTTGGAAGAATTGGGAATAAATGAAATAGACGGAATGCTATTGGATCTGGGGGTATCTTCGCATCAATTGGATACCGTAGAGCGAGGATTTTCATATATGCAAAACACAGATTTGGATATGAGAATGGATACAAGTGCTGAGTTAACAGCTAAAACCGTAGTAAACCAATATAGTGAAGAAGAGCTACACCGAATTATAAAAGAATACGGCGAAGAGAATTGGGCAAAAAGAATTGCAAAATTTATTGTAGAAGAACGTAAGGTAAGAGAAATTAACCGCAGTGAAGAATTAGTGAGTATTATAAAGCGCGCTGTTCCGAAAAAAGCCAGGGATAAGGGGCCTCATCCAGCTAAAAGAACTTTCCAAGCGATTAGAATAGAAGTGAATAATGAGTTAGGTATTATTGAAGATACCATCAAATCTGTACTGCCTTACTTAAAAACAACAGGAAGGTTGGCAATTATTACCTTTCACTCTCTAGAGGATCGAATTGTAAAAAACACCTATAAAGAACTGGCGCAATCCTGTATATGTCCAAAGGAGTTTCCGGTTTGTACTTGTGATAAACGCTCGGAAATTAAAATCATTACCAGAAAACCCATTATTCCTACTGAGGAAGAGTTAGAACATAACCCACGATCCAGAAGTGCAAAGTTGAGAATTATGGAGAAACGATAAAAAGTGAGGTGAATGACATGGAGGTCGCACGAGAAGAAATTTATTACCCCGAAGATGAAACCAACAAACCTGTGAAACCAGATAAAAGAAAACTTCGGAAAAATAAGAAACGAAAAAAACTTCAAAAGCAAAATCAAGAAATGCAAAAGAAGTATCGTCAGGAAAAATTATTTTTTTGTATAATGATTCTTGTAATTTCAGTTATTTCGCTAGGACTTTTGCTTAGGTATGTTATGATTACTGAGGCCCGACATGACATTCATCAACTGAATGCTACTATAACGGATTTGAAAAACGATGAGCGGGCTCTTCGTATAGAAGTAGAAAGCTTGGCGCGATCCAATCGTGTGGAGACTGAGGCCACGGAAAGATTAGAAATGATTTATCCTGATACCAGGGAAGTGAATTATATACAGGTGGATTCCGCGGAAGTTGAGAGACTCGCTAATCATTTAGAGGGCTTAGATAGCCTGGAAAATCAGGAGCAAGGTTTTATAGAAAAAGCCAGTGAGAATTTGCGCCAATGGTTTTCTAGGGTAGAGGCCTTGTTTTAAATGAGTTAAGGAGGTTTATCATGATGAAAGATCAACATCGAAAGCCCACAAAATCCACTAGGACTCGTTTGATTATTATGTTTTTAACCCTAACGGTTTGTATGTTTGCTTTAGTTCTTCGCTTAGGATGGCTTCAAGTGATCCGTGGAGAAGAGTTTCAACAGATGGCTAGACAACAACAAACCAGTGATATAACCATAACACCTGGAAGAGGAACCATTTATGATCGCAATGGTAAAGAGCTTGTGTTAAGTGCAAGTACCAATGCGGTGTATGCCAGCCCGGGAGAAATTAAAAACAAAGAGGAAGCTGCAAAATTCTTAGCAACTCTGCTGGAAATTGATGAAGAAGGACTACTAGAGCGATTGAATAATGACACAACTCGGGTGATTACTTTAAGACGTTGGGTAGATCGATCAATAGGAAAAGAAATTCAAGAAGCAGGATTTCGAGGGATCTGGATAACTGATGATCATAAACGGCATTACCCTTACGGTAATTTTGCTTCCTATGTACTTGGTCATACCAATGCAGACAATGATGGCGTTGCAGGAATTGAGTTGAGATATGATAAACATTTAAGCGGTATTCCCGGAAGATGGATTAAAACCGTTGATCGAGACGGCAGACAACTCTCTTCATCTGCGGAAGTATATCATCCCTCCCAGGAAGGCTTGGGCATTGTACTGACCATAGATGAGGTTATTCAGCATATTACAGAAAAAGCTCTGGATAATGCTATGGAAATTCATAATCCTAAACGGACTATGGCCGTAGTGATGAATGTAAAAACCGGGGAAATTCTAGCAATGGCTGCAAAACCGGACTACGACCCGAACAACCCGCGAGAACCTTGGAACGAAGAGGAAGAAGAACGATTAGCGGGCATGGTTTCTCAAGATCAGTTGGAGTATTGGTTTAGCATGTGGCGAAATCCGATTATTAATGATACCTATGAACCGGGATCAACATTTAAGGCCATAACTGCAGCGGCGGCCCTTGAGGAGGGAACTGCAAGTCTAGACTCAAATTATTACTCTGACGGTTATATTAATGTGGGTGGGCCTCCTATCCGTAGCTGGAGGTATCATGATCCTTTTGGACATCAAACTTTCTCCGAGGCTTACAGAAACTCTGATAATCCGGTTTATGTCGAAATACTACAAGCCTTAGGAGGAGAATCTTTTTATGAATATATCGAAGGGTTTGGCTTTTTTGATTTAACGGGAATTGACTTGCCGGGAGAAACAAGTTCTATTATTCCTACCCTGAATCAGGTGCGACCCAAAGGACCGGAGAGTTTTACTCGGGACTTAGCAACAATGTCTTTTGGGCAATCCTTTAATACAACACCCTTACAGATTTTAACCGCTTATGCAGCAGCAGTGAATAATGGAATTTTAATGGAACCTCAAATTGTTAAAGAGCTTTTGGATGAGGAAGGTAATATTGTAGAACAGGTGGAGCCTCGTAAAATAAGGCAAGTTATTTCACCACAGACTTCAGAAAAAATCCGTCAAATATCCGAAGAGGCTATGCGACTGGGCAATAGCCGAGCTTACGTTCCCGGTTACGCCGTGGGAGGAAAGACTGGAACAGCTCAAAAGCTGATAGACGGTTATTATCCTCCAGGAGTAGTTATAGGCTCATTTGTAGGTGCAGCACCAATGGATGATCCGGAGATCGCAGTAATCACCATTGTGGATGAACCTAATGGGGGAACGCTGTTTGGAAATACCACAGCAGCTCCCATTGCAGGAGAGATTTTTGCCGAAACTTTTAGATATCTAGGTATCGAACCCAGGTATACAGAAGAAGAACTAGAAAAAATTGATGAAGAGGAAAGAATTGAGGTACCCAATATCCTAAATATAAGCTTGAAAGAAGCCAAAAGTATATTGGCAGAAAATGAGCTGGAATATCTGGTAGTTAATGAACTCTTTGTGAAGGAAGACACAGTAGTTATAGAAACTGGTCCGAAGCCGGGAGAAAAAGTTGAAAGAAATTCTACAATAAGTATTTATGTTGAAAGCCCAGATCAAAATGCAGAGCTCATCGTACCAGATCTTAAGAGTAAGAGTGTGCAGGAAGTAAAGCGGGTACTGAATACTATGGGGCTTCAACTTAAAGTTCAAGGAGAAGGAGTGGCGATAAACCAAGACCCCTCTCCGGGTACTGTAGTAGAGAAAGAAACGATTATTGTTGTGGAATTTCAGTAAAGCAAACTATTCCTCATATGTGGTTGTGGGGAATAGTTTGCTGTTATATTTTATTTCGGGAAACAGCAGAGTAGGGAATGTCCTTTTTAAAGGAAATAAAGACTAAATAGCCATAGATAATTCTAGGTAAAATCTGCTATAATGTAGTTGATTATATAATTCTAAACCGTATGTTTTACCTATTTTTACTAATTCATGAGTGTAAAAGGAGGATTAATTTGAACTTAACGATAAAAGAAATATTAGAAGCAACTAAGGGAACTTTTGTGCAAGGAGATCAAAAGACGCTTGTCAAAACCCTTTCTATAGATAGCAGAACCATTAAGCCCAAGGATTTATATTTACCCTTAACGGGAGAAAACTTTAACGGTCACGACTTTATTATCGAAGCGATAGAAAAAAAGGCTTCAGGTATAATTATAGAAAAATCCTGGAGTGCTTCCAATATACAAGAAATAGAAAAAAAATATCCCAATCTCAACATTATAGAAGTTGAGGATACTTTACAAGCTCTACAAAATCTTGGTCATTTTAAATACAGAAGGGTATCGCCGAAAATCATAGGGATTACCGGAAGTGTTGGGAAAACAACTACTAAGGATATGATCAGTCAAGTTCTTGGAGAAGATTTTTCAATTCTTAATACCAAGGGGAACTTTAACAATGAAGTGGGACTTCCCTTAACACTGCTGAATCTTGAAAAAGAACATGAGGTGGCCGTTTTGGAAATGGGGATGTCGAATTTGGGAGAGATTCAACGATTGGTAGAAATCGTCCCCCCAAACATTGCCGTGATTACTAATATTGGATCTGCCCACATTCAAAATCTAAAATCTAAAGAAAATATATTGAAAGCTAAGATGGAAATTGCAGGAGATCTTCAAAAGGGAGATACGCTTTTGCTGAATGGAGATGATCCTCTGTTATGGAGCATAAGAAATCTCGATGCGGAATATGAAAAAGTTTATTATGGAATCCATAAACGAAATGACTTTTATCCCGCAAAAATTATTGAAGAGGAAAATGGCAGTATTTTTTATGTGGAGATAGATGGAGAAACGAAAATATTTGAATTGGGCATTCCTGGAAAACATCAGATCACTAATGCCTTAGCGGCTATATGGATCGGTAATTATTATAATATAGAGCCGAAAATCCTTCAGAGGGGCCTTAAAAAGGTCCTTATTAGTGATATGCGATTTGAGACCCATGAAATTTCAGGTGCTAAAATCATTAATGATGCCTACAACGCCAGCCCGGAATCTATGGAAGCTTCCATTGCAGTTGTAGAAAATATGAAGAATTATCGTCGGATATTAGTTCTTGGTGATGTTTTGGAACTGGGAGATTATTCAGAAGAAGGTCACAGAAAAGTAGGAGCATTCCTATCAAAGGGAAATTTCCATCGACTAATAACTAAAGGCGAAGATTCAAAGTGGATCGGACTGGAAGCTATAAATAAGGGATTTCCATCAGAAAAAGTGCATCATGTGGATTCTAATGAAAAAGCCGCTGAACTTTTAGATAGTTGGCTATCCCCAAAGGATCTGGTACTAATAAAAGGATCAAGAGGTATGAAAATGGAAGAAATCATTGAATATATAAAGAGAGGACGACAAGTAAATGCTTAATTATACTCAGATTATCATAACTTTATTTTTAAGTTTTTTTATCGTTGCTTTAATAGGACCGGTAATGATCCCTTTCTTAAAAAAAATTAAAGCGGGACAAAGTATAAGGGAGGAAGGTCCGGAAAGTCACTTAGCTAAGGCCGGGACTCCAACCATCGGAGGTATAATTATTATTTTGGGTACGATTATTGCCGCATTAATTGTTGGTGGAAGCAGTAAAGAGATGTGGATTCTGGTTTTTTCCCTTACGGTTTTCGGAGCCATCGGTTTTATTGATGACTTTATTAAAGTAGTATTAAAGCGAAATCTAGGACTTAGAGCTTATCAAAAAATCATCATGCAATTTCTAGCGGCTCTTCTAGTAGTATTGTTTCATCTACAGACCTCGGGAAGCACGCATATTTTGGTTCCATTTATTAAAGAGAGCACTCAAATCAGCGGTTTAATTATTCCTGAATATTTGGATTTAGGGGCTTTTTACATACCTTTTATGATTTTTGTAATTATTGGTACGGTAAACAGCGTAAATTTAACTGACGGATTGGACGGACTGGCCTCGGGAGTATCGGCTGTTGTAGCAATTTTTTTCGCTCTGTTTGCCACAAGTTTGGGCTTTACAAGTGCAGGGATTTTTAGCGGGGCAATAGCAGGAGCTTGTCTTGGGTTCTTGCTTTTCAATGCAAATCCGGCGAAGGTCTTTATGGGAGATACAGGTTCCCTTGCCCTTGGAGGAGGGATTGTAGCGGTGGCCTTATTAACCGAAAGTGTGTTGCTGATACCCATCGTTGGAGGGGTTTTCTTCCTGGAATCTCTCTCTGTGATTATTCAAGTGGTCTCCTTTAAACTTACCGGAAGAAGAGTATTTAAAATGAGTCCGATTCATCATCATTTTGAAATGATCGGCTGGAAAGAGACAAAAGTAGTAACGGTGTTTTGGTCTGTAACAACAGTGTTAGCGGTTTTTGCAGTGTTTATTATTCGGTGAGTAGCACGACTGTATATTAAAACGAACTTAAGCACTGAAATACAAAACAGGGGTGTTGATAATGGATCTAAACAATAAAAAAGTGTTGGTGGTAGGTTTGGCAACGACCGGGATTCCACTGGTAAGGGTTCTGAAAAAACTTGGGGCTAAGGTTATCATTACTGATACAAAATCTAAAAAAGACTTAAAAGAGACTACCGAAAAACTAAAAATAGCTACTGCGGATTTGCTTTTGGGTCGTCAATTAAATAGCTTGGAAGAAGCAGGAAGTCCTGAAATGATTATTTTGTCCCCTGGGGTGCCTATGGAAATTCCTCTGGTTCAAGAGGCAAAGAGGAAAGGGGTTGAAGTGATCGGTGAAATCGAGTTGGCTTATCGATTAATGAAAGGCCGGTTGGTGGCTATTACCGGGACGAACGGTAAAACTACAACCACCGCTTTAACGGGAGAAATTTTCAAACTTGAAAAATCCCGGACCCATGTGGTGGGAAATATTGGTGTTCCCATGATTTCAAAGGTTATTGATTCTACGGAAGAGGATTTTTTCATAGCAGAAGTTAGTAGTTTTCAGCTCGAAAGTGTAAAAGAATTCAAACCTGAAGTTGCCGCCATTTTAAATCTAACCCCGGATCACTTAAATCGTCATAAAACCATGGAGAAATATGCCCGTTGTAAAATGAAAATTTTTACGAACCAAGGAAGGAATGACACTGCGGTTATCAATTATGATGATTTCTTATTGAGGTCCTTGACCCAGGATTTGTCCGGGAAAAAGTTTTATTTCAGTAGATTGAAGGAATTGGGTGAAGGGGTTTTTATTAAAGGCGAAAAAATTATTATTAGAAGTAAAAATAAGGAGTTAGAGATTACAGATAAGAAACAGTTGAAAATTTTAGGAGAACACAATGTGGAAAATGCCTTAGCAGCTACAGCCATAGCCTGGAGTATGGGTATAAGTACGGACAGTATTCGAAAAGGTTTACAGAGTTTCCATGGGGTAGAACATAGGATGGAAGTTTGTGGTAAAGTTCAAGGACTTACTTTTATCAACGATTCAAAGGGAACCAATCCCGATGCCTCTATAAAGGCGGTGGAAGCTGTGAAAGATCCGATTATTCTATTGGCAGGAGGGATGGATAAAGGCAGTGATTTTAAAGAATTGGTTGATCGCTTCCCTGGACGGGTAAAGTCCTTGGTGCTTTACGGAGAGACTGCATCCATAATAGAAAAAACTGCCCATAACAAAGGCTTTTTAAAGACTATAATATTAAAAGATTTAGAAGAGGCCGTGAAGTTTGCTTATGAAAACGGTAAAGCCGGAGATGTGATCTTATTATCCCCGGCATGCGCCAGTTGGGATATGTACTCCAGTTATGAAAAGCGAGGAGAACACTTTAAAGAGATTTTTGAAAAACTTAGGGGGATGTACCATGATTAAGAAAAATGCAACGGATTTAACGATTGTCTTCGCCGTTGCAAGTTTAGTCACTATTGGAATTATCATGGTGTTTAGTGCCAGTTATACTTACTCTCTTGTTCAGTACAATGATGGGCTTCACTATTTGAAAAGAATGGCTATGTGGACGGTTTTTGGTAGTATTGCAATGTTTATTACTTCTAAAATTAAATATATTGTCTGGAAGCGATGGTCGAAGTTTATTCTCCTAGTAAGTTTAGTCGTTTTGCTTCTTTTATTTACTCCATGGGGGATTACTGTAAAGGGAGCGACTCGTTGGCTGGGAGCAGGTCCTATACGGATCATGCCCTCAGAAATTGCGAAACTGGGAATTATCATATTTCTAGCGGCATCCATTGAAAATAAAGGAGAGGGATTAAAAAATTTTTTTGCGGGAATCCTTCCTTATATGGCTTTAGGAGGCGTGTTTTTCTATTTGATAAATAAACAACCGGATTTTAGTACCGCAGTAGTGGTGATTGCTATTATGATTACCATGATTTTCATCGGTGGAATGAAAATTTCCCATTTTGTAATTCTTTCGGGTGCGGTAACGTTCGGGATCGGGTTTATGTTATATCAACTAATATATGTTACGGAAAGAGCCAGTTACCGAACAGACCGGTTAATGACTTTTATGGATCCCTGGGCTAATGCTCAAGGGGACGGCTATCAGATCATACAATCTCTTTATGCCCTTGGAGCAGGAGGAATTCTTGGCAAAGGACTTGGTAAAAGTGTTCAAAAACACTTATATCTTCCGGAACCACAAAATGATTTTATATTTTCCGTAATAGGAGAAGAATTAGGTTTTATAGGTGGACTCGTTGTAATACTATTGTTTATGCTTTTAATATGGAAAGGCATTAAGATTGCCATGAATGCTCCGGATTTATTCAGTGCATTGGTGGCCACAGGCATTGTAACCATGATCTCTGTTCAAGTAATAATTAACATTGCGGTAACAACATCTTCTATGCCGGTTACGGGTATGCCGCTTCCCTTCATCAGCTATGGGGGAAGTTCTTTGTTAATATTCATGACTGCCATGGGTATACTAATTAATATATCAAAATACTGTGACTTTACTAAAGGAGGCACAAAATGAAAGTAATTATTAGCGGTGGTGGTACCGGAGGACATATATATCCCGCTCTGGCCATTGCCGATAGCATAAAATCTAAAAATCCCCATGCGGAGATTCTTTTTATCGGAACAAAAGACGGCTTAGAAGCGGAGATTATTCCAAAGTACGGTTACTCTATGGAGTTCATTACCGTTGGATATTTAAGGCGGAAAATTTCCTTTCATAATGTCAAAAGCGGTTTAAAACTATTAAAAGGTTTGGTGCAATCAAAAAAAATACTTCGAAAATTTTCTCCCGATGTAGTAATTGGTACTGGAGGATTTGTAAGTGGCCCTATTGTATATACAGCTGCAAGAGAAAAAATCCCTACAATGCTTCATGAACAAAATGTGTATCCCGGTTTAACTAATAAAATTCTTGGGAAAAAAGTGGATATTATTGCGATTAGTTTTGAGGATTCGAAAAAATATTTCCTTCAACCTAAGGAAATGGTTCTAACCGGTAATCCTATCCGTAAAGCCTTTAGAGAACCGTATAAAATCGATAGAATACAAGATAAAAGACAAATTCTTATTTTTGGCGGAAGCGGTGGCGCCACGAAAATCAATGAAGAGATTTTGTGGATCGCTGAAAATTATGATCACTTGCCCTATGAAATTTTGGTAGTCAGCGGTAAACTGCATTATGATAATATGAGTAGAGCCATTGAACATCAAGATATTAAAGTAGTCAGCTACTTGGACAATATGCCTGAAAGGATGAAAAAGGCAGATTTGATTATTACCAGTGCAGGTGCCATAACCATCACAGAAATTTTAGCTACGGGAAAACCGGCTATATTAATCCCGAAGGCCTATACTGCAGAAAATCATCAGGAATACAATGCCCGTAGTATAGAACTAAAAGGTGGAGCAATTATGATTTTAGAGAAAGACCTAACGGGGAAAATACTTCACGAAGAAATTATGCGTTTAATTGAGAATCCCGAGCTTTTAATAGAAATGGGAACTAAGAATCGGTCTTTGGCTCAAGATACAACGGAAGAGGACCTTTATAAGCTGGTTGAAAGATTATATAAAAAAGAAAAAACGGATTAGGTGAAATCATGAAAAAACTTTGGCAAATATTTAAAGGGGTATTATTATCTCTTGTATTTATAGGGGTTCTTTTAGTGAGGGTGTTGTATATGGACACACTTATGTTAGACACACTGGAAATAGATGTTTCAGAACATATTACTGAGGAGTTTTTTATTGAAGCCACAGAAATTACTACCTACCAGAACATCCTGCGATATCAGTTGGAAGAAAAAGAAAAAATCATTAGAGCTCATCCATATATACAACAGGTTGAAATCCGAAGGAATTTTCCTAATACCCTTGAAATAAAGCTGAAAGAACGGAAGGAATATGCTATAATACCCTATAATGGTAATTACTTATTTGTGGATCGTGATCTTTTTTTGTTGCGAATTTCGGAATCTTATTTGGCGGGAGAAGCTCCGGTTTTAAGAGAGATTGAAGTACAGGAGTTCAGCTTGGGAGACCCGGTTATTACCGATAATGATGATCTGGTTAGATTTACATTTAATGCTTACGAAGCCCTATCGGTTTCTGAGCTCTTCCCTATTATATCAGAATTTTACCTAATAGAGGATGAATTAATTATAGAGACAAATGAGCACATTGATATCGTTTTTGGTATGGACATAAATCTTCCCTATACCATTGTAGCAACCTTGGAGGTTTACGAAGATTTGCTAAAACGTAATCAGCGAAACGTATCGATTATATCCAAATACAAAGATTATATTTATGTAGAGCCAGGAACTTTTATGGGAAAACGGCAGTCTAATCTTGATAATGAAGAAGCAATATCTGAGGGAACGGAATCAGAAGCAACAGAAGAACAAGAAGAGCCTGCAGGGGACGATTAAGTCATATATAAGGTCAGGGATTTAGGGGGGAGAGAGAATGAGAGATTTGAAAAGCAAAGTTATTTTAGGAGTACTTTCCATGGTTGTGGTTTTTACTTTATCGGTGCAGTTTCAAACTATCCGAGACACAACAGGAGGAGAACTGCTCTCAACCCAGCGTTCTCAAGCTTTGGCAATAGAACTTCGAAATCTTCAAGAGGAAAGAGACCAATTAACAAATGAACTGACGGACTTAGAAAACCGACTTCAGGAGTACGAACAGACTGACGCTGACGAAAATCTGATTATTCAAAATTTGAGACGGGATCTTCAAAGGTATCAACTGATCTCCGGACATGTGTCCGGTCAAGGCCCCGGTATTATCATAACTATAGACAGCCAAGGAGATGAGGGTGATTTTCTACTATATAATTACGATATTTTATTAGCCCTGGCAAATAACTTGAATGCCGCCGGAGCAGAGGCCATAGAAATTAACGGAGAACGTTATACCGCCCTGACAGAGATCTACTATGGCTCCAACTCCATCCACATTAACGACAGACCTATAAACCCACCTTTCGAGATCAAAGCTGTTGGACATGGGGATACTTTAGAAGCGGCATTAAATATTAGATATGGTATAATATGGGAGATTCGCCAGTTTAGAGGTGTGAATGTAGAAATCACAAAAGAAGATAGTATTTTTATCGAAAGAGCACAAGATATTACGGAATTTAAGTATGCGGAGCCGGTAACGGAAACAAATTAATGGAAGATTAAGGAGCGTCTACGATGAAAAAAACAAGGGATAAAATTATAATCGGAGTAACTGTATTTTTTGTAAGTTTTATGATGGTCACCAACATACGAAATACAGAGTTGGATTATGATTTTATCCGATTAGAGACTGTTGAAGCCTTTAATGTTGAAATAAGCGGTATAAAAAAAGAAATCGGCGCTCTGGAAGAGCATATTGAACAAAAGAAATACCAAATTGAAGAGTATCAAGAAGCTGTACAAGACGGAACCTTAGAAGAAATTCTTGCTGCAGAGGTTCAAAAACTGAAAATGAACAGTCATCTTACGGCATTAAAAGGTCCGGGGATCACGGTTACCCTAGAGGATAGTGACCGGGAATTGGAAGAAGGAGAGGATCCCAACAACTTGATCATCCATGATTTGGATGTATTAAATATTTTAAATGATCTTAGAAGAGCCGGTGCAGAAGCTTTAGCAATTAATGGACAACGGGTGACCAGTCAAACACAAATACAATGTCAAGGGGCTACCATCACCGTAAATGATGTTACTTATGGACAACCCTTTATTATTGAGGCAATTGGGAATCCGGATACATTAAACGCTGCAATTAATGCTCCTACTTCTTACAGCTATATTTTACGGGAATTTTATGAACTACCGGTAGGGTCAAAAAGCAGTGATGAGATTTTGATCAATGCCTTTGATCGAGAGCCAGCACTGAACTATATAGAGATACAGGAAGGTGATTAAATGATTTTTGCAATTATTGGTATTTTATTAGGAGTTGTTTTAGGTATATTGGTTCCTATTACTTATCCTCCCGGTTATTCCCTCTATATTTCAGTGGCGATTCTTGCAGCGCTAGATTCCGTTTTCGGAGCTTTTCGAGCTGCATTGGAAGAAAAATTCGATATAGAAATCTTTGTTTCCGGTTTTTTCGGTAATACTATATTAGCCGTGGGCTTGGCTTATATTGGAGATAAACTTGGAGTTCCCCTATATTATGCTGCAATCTTTGCTTTTGGGGGAAGATTGTTTCAAAACCTGGCGGTTATTCGACGAATTGGTATTCATCGCTTAAGGATTGCCAGGGGAGTGAGTAGAACCTCTCTGAAAAGTAAAGGTAAGAACTAAATTTTTTATTTTTTTCAATAAAAAAAAAGGGTTTTCTAAAGTTGTGTAGAATTATTGTATAAGGAGCAGTTTTATTATACTATATCTTGGGATTAAATTTCCAGGATTGAGAAATATCCATACGTACTATAGGGAGGTTATACTTATGTTGGAATTTGATGTAGACATGGATCAATTCGCTCAGATTAAGGTTGTAGGTGTTGGCGGAGGCGGAAGTAACGCAGTAAACCGTATGGTGGAATCCGGATTAAAAGGGGTAGAGTTTATTGCGATTAACACAGATAAACAGGCTTTATATTCTTCTAAAGCTGAACATAAATTACAGATTGGTGAAAAGCTTACAAAGGGCCTAGGCGCCGGAGCAAATCCAGAAATCGGACGAAAAGCCGCTGCGGAAAGCAAAGAAGATATTTATCGAAGACTTGAAGGTGCCGATATGGTTTTTGTAACTGCAGGAATGGGAGGAGGCACAGGGACGGGAGCCGCACCAATCGTTTCGGAAATTGCAAAAGAAATGGGAATATTAACTGTGGGGGTAGTGACGAAACCGTTTACATTTGAAGGAAAGAAGCGGATGTCCCATGCCCAAGTAGGTATTGATGAGCTTCGTGAAAAGGTGGATACTTTGGTTACCATTCCTAATGACCGATTGCTGCAAGTTATTGAAAAGAAAACCACCATGCTGGATGCTTTTAAAATAGCCGATGATGTATTGAAACAAGGGGTCCAGGGTATTTCAGATTTAATTGCAGTCCCCGGTCTTGTGAACTTGGACTTTGCCGACGTTAAAACTATTATGATGGAACAGGGACTTGCTCACATGGGTATCGGCAGCGCTGTAGGAGAAAATAGAGCTTCAGAAGCTGCAAAACAGGCAATTCAAAGTCCATTACTTGAAACATCTATAAAAGGAGCAAAAGGTGTACTTCTAAACATTACCGGTGGTGCAGGGTTAGGTCTTTTTGAAGTGAATGAAGCCGCAGAACTGGTTACAGAAGCCGCCGATGAAGATGCCAATATTATTTTCGGTGCAGTCATCAATGAAGCCTTAGAGGATGAGTTGAGAATTACTGTGATTGCAACGGGTTTTGATAATGCTCCCCTTAATCTGGAAGATGTAAAAAAAGAGGAAAAGTTGGCGGAAGAGAAGAAAAAAGAAAATTCTTTAGATATTCCGGTGTTTTTGCGGAGAAAAAGATAATGTGATCTAGGAGGCATCAGGATGAATTGTCCATTTTGTTCCCATGAAGAATCAAAAGTTGTGGATTCGAGACCTACCGATGAAGGGCAAGCAATTCGTAGAAGAAGAGAGTGCAGCGACTGTAAAAAACGTTTTACTACCTATGAAAAAATTGAAGAGCTTCCTTTGATCGTTGTAAAAAAAGGTGGAACCCGGGAGTCCTATAATCGAAGCAAAGTCATGAACGGAATTATCCGATCTTGTGAAAAGCGACCGGTATCCTTACAAGATATTGAAAAGATCGTAGATGAGATCGAAAAAACTTTATACAATTCCATGGAAAAGGAAATAAGTACGAAATTTATCGGAGAATTAGTTATGGATAAACTTAAAAAAACCGATGAAGTAGCTTATGTTCGTTTTGCGTCTGTATATCGAGAGTTTAAGGATATTAGCACCTTCATGGAGGAATTGAATAAATTAATCAAAGATCCCGACACTAGCTAAAGCTGGTGTTTTTTCTTTGGTTTAGAAATTTTCCTTATCACGATAAGTTTCGAATTAGGTTTACAGTAGTAGCAGAAGACTGTATAATAGAAAGGATTGTTATGTGTAAGAATAAAATTATGGTATAATAAAAATGCACTAAAAGACATTAATTTAGGTTTACCAAATCGTTATAAGAAGGTGTTTTCATTGGAACAAACAGTAATCAATCGAATTAATAAAGTGCTTCCCGATAGTATCGGAGCAGAGATGGACATTGAAGTTGGAGATATTTTACTGAATATCAACGGGCAGCCAATCAGTGATATTATAGAATACCGTTATTATATTTCCGATGAATATCTGGAAATGGACATACAAAAAAACAACGGAGAAATATGGACTTTGGAAATTGAGAAAGACTATGATGAGGACTTAGGCTTAGAATTTGAAAATCCCATTATTGACCAATCGAAAAATTGTCAAAATCAATGTATCTTTTGCTTTATCGATCAACTTCCGAAAAATATGAGGAGAACTTTATATTTTAAGGACGATGATTCTAGATTATCTTTTCTGCAAGGGAATTATATTACCCTAACAAATATGCAGGATGAGGAAATTCAAAGGATTATTGATTTTCGCATTAGTCCCATTAATCTTTCGGTTCATGCTACGGATCCTGCACTTAGAATACAAATGCTTAATAACAAAAAAGCAGGAAATATTCTAAAAATCATGAAGGAATTTAATGATCATGAAATCAAAATGAATTGCCAAATTGTTCTTTGTCCCGGAGTAAATGACGGAAAAAATCTGGATCAAACCATTGAAGACTTAAAAGAACTGGAACATATTCAAAGTACAGCAATTGTTCCTGTGGGACTTACAAAGTATAGGGAAGGTCTTTTCTTGATGAAACCCTATGATCAAAACTCTGCGGTAAAAGTTATTGATCAAGTGGAAGCTTGGCAAAAAGATATTTTAAAAGACAAAGGAAGACGATTTGTTCATTTGTCTGATGAGTTTTATATACTGGGCAACCGAAAATTTCCTGCAGTAGAAAATTATGAAGGATTTCCACAAATTGAAAATGGTGTGGGTCTTGTTGCAAAATTTCTAAGGGAAGTAGAAGAAGAATTGACTGAAGTAAAGATAAATCATATAAAAGACTCCAAAGTAGAGAACCACGTGTTAGCAGCTCAGAATAAAAAAATAGAGATTCAAATTATTACCGGCACTTTAGCTAAGGAATTTATGGAAAACATTGCAACTATAGTTCGCGAGGCAATACCTTATATTAAAATTCATGTTATTCCTGTTAAAAATCTGTACTTTGGTGAAACCATAACCGTAAGCGGTTTAGTAACCGGAGGAGATATCCTGGAAACTTTAAAAACTATAGAAGCAAAGAGTGACGGGGAAAGCGATTTTGAAACCGTAATGATGATCCCTAAAGCCATGTTAAAAGCAGAGGAAAATGTTTTTTTAGATGATCTTACAATCAAAGATCTGGAAAGTCGACTGGATAGAAAAGTTGTAATATCTGAAGTAGAGGGTAAGGATTTTGTCCGCAATTTATTAAAAATATTAAAATTAACTTAAATCAACTTAAGGGGTGATAAAATGGGAAAACCAATTGTAGCTATCGTAGGTCGACCAAATGTGGGGAAATCCACTTTATTTAATAAAATATCAGGAAAAAGAATTGCAATCGTGGAAGATCGTCCAGGAGTTACCAGAGATCGAATATATATTGAAACCGAGTGGTTAAATCATCATTTTCATTTAATTGATACCGGTGGAATCGAGCCTAAGTCCAAGGAAATAATTCCTGAACAAATGAAACGACAGGCGGAACTGGCTATAGAAACAGCGGATGTGATCATCTTTCTACTCGATGGCAGGGAAGGCTTAACTGCAAATGATCGCGAGATTGCTAATATGCTAAGAAGATCCGGNAAACCGATTCTTTTAGTACTCAATAAAGTAGANACANGGGAGTCATCGCCTTTTTATTATGATTTTTTTGAGTTGGGTTTGGGAGAACCAGTAGAAATTTCCTCGGCTTTGGGATTAAACATTGGAAATTTACTTGATGAAATTGTGGCGCTATTTCCTAAAAATGACGAAGAAAACTATGATGAAGATGTTATTAAGGTTGCGGTTATCGGTAAACCGAACGTAGGAAAATCTTCCTTAGTCAATAAAATCCTGGGAGAAGAACGGGTAATCGTCAGCGAAATTGCTGGAACAACCAGGGACGCTATTGATACCCCTTTTACTCTAGGAGATGACCGTTACGTACTAATTGATACTGCTGGTATTCGAAGGAAAAGTAAGGTTTTTGACAATATTGAGCGATACAGTGTTATTCGATCCGTTACTGCGGTAGAGCGGGCTGATGTTTGCTTGTTGCTGATTGATGCTACGGAAGGGGTAACCGAACAGGATAAAAAGATTGCAGGATATAGCCATGAAGCAGGTAAAGCTTTAGTTATTGTTATTAACAAGTGGGACTTGGTAGAAAAAGATACGAAAACCATGAATACCTTTATTAAAGATATTCGTAATGAACTCTCCTACTGCTATTATGCACCGATATTATTTATTTCTGCCTTAACGGGACAAAGAACGAATAAAATTCTTGAAACCGTTAAAGCGGTAGCAAATCAAAATGCCATGCGTTTAAAAACAGGAGTGTTGAACGAAATTATCGGTGAGGCAGTATTGCTTAATCAACCCCCTTCCGATAAGGGTAAAAAATTAAAAATATATTATGGTACCCAGGGAGGGGTTAAACCGCCGACATTCATTTTATTTGTAAATGATAAGAAACTGGCTCACTTTTCTTATATTCGATATTTGACAAACAAAATCCGTGAAAACTTCGGGTTTGAAGGCAGCCCGATTCGATTTATACTAAAAGAGAAAACGAAAGGGGATTAATCGTGGAATTAACTCTCACCATTATTGTTGCTTATTTAATTGGAAATTTATCTCCTTCCTATTTGTTAGGGAAAATTGCAAAAAATATTGATATTCGAGAACATGGTAGTGGAAATGCAGGAGCTACTAATGTACTTCGAGTGATGGGAAAGAAATTTGCAGCACTAACTTTTATTGTGGACGCGCTGAAAGGTGTTCTGGCTGTTGTTGTAGTTCGACATTTTTTTGGAGAGGACTATGCTATGGTTGCAGGTATATTTGTCGTAGTTGGGCATAACTGGCCGATTATTTTGAAGTTTAAAGGAGGAAAAGGGGTGGCAACCTCCATAGGCTTAATTCTAGTAATCCATCCTTTCTATGGACTTATGGCGATGTTAATAGGCGTTTTAACTTTGCTTAAATCCAAAATAGTATCCTTGGGTTCTATGGTGGGAATGGTTTCCTTCGCAGTTCTGGTTTTAATTTTCAGTAGAGATTATGCTTTTTTTGCAATTGTATTAGCTACTATGGGGATATATAGACATAAGGAGAATATTCGTCGATTAAGGCGCGGAGAAGAAAAAACCATCTCAAAGAAAAAAGATGCTTAAAGGAGGTAATATCATGAAACCATTATCTGTAGCTATCATCGGAGCAGGAAGCTGGGGAAGTGCATTAAGTATTGTTTTGAATAGCAATGGTCATACAGTTCATCTGTGGATGAGAAGTTCAAAACAACTGCAAGAAATCAAGACTACAGGGAAGAATCAAAAGTATTTAAAAGATGTGACGATTCCCGATACCATTAAGTTATCCAATGATTTGAAAGCCACAATAAAGGATAAAGCTGTGGTATTACTATCGGTTCCCACTCAATCCGTTCGGGAGGTTCTTAAAAAAATCAAACCGTGGTTGAGGAAAGATCAACTTGTGATAAACGTGGCTAAAGGCCTAGAGACTCAAACAAAACTTCGAATTTCTGAGATCATTAAACAGGAATTGGGAGAACAACCATGCGTAGTGCTTTCAGGACCTTCTCATGCAGAGGAGGCATCAAGAGGGATGCCCACAACAGTGGTTTCCACCTCGAAAGATAAAAAATGGGCAGAGTTTGTGCAGGACCTGTTTTCAAATGACTATTTTAGGGTCTACACAAATCCAGATATTGTAGGCGTCGAATTAGGGGGATCCCTGAAAAATGTGATTGCTTTTGGTGCCGGAATTTCTGATGGTCTTGGCTATGGTGACAATGCAAAGGCGGCATTGATGACTCGGGGGATTAGGGAAATTGCCCGTTTAGGAGAGGCTATGGGAGCAGAAATATCGACCTTTTCCGGGTTGTCGGGGATTGGAGATTTAATCGTAACTTGTACAAGTATGCATAGCCGTAATAGAAGAGCAGGAATTTTAATAGGGCAAGGAAAGTCTTTTGAAGAAACCTTAGAAGAAGTAGGCATGGTGGTTGAAGGAATTAAAACTACGGAGTCAGCTTATGAATTATCGAAATTTTACAATATTGAGATGCCCATTACGGAGCAGATATATGATGTGATTTACAAAGGCGTGGAACCTAAAGAAGCGGTTATTCAGCTTATGAGTCGAAGAAAGAAAAACGAGATGGAAGAAATAGCAGAGGGAAGAGAAATTGATTGGTAAAAAAAACCAAGTAGATACAAAATTACTTGAGGTTTCTTTTAAAACCTCTTGACTTTTACTCATAAAAAGATTACAATATTTTTTGTAGCTTATACGGGATGTAGTTCAGTTGGTAGAACGCACGTCTGGGGGGCGTGAGGCCGGCGGTTCAAGTCCGCCCATTCCGACCATTTTAAAAAAATATACTACGATAAAAAACTGGAACCCTTTAATTGGGTGCAGTTTTTTTGCATTTTATGAAACTTTTGGAATAAAACCTACGTCTAAAGGGTATAGATTTAATAAGGAGTTGATATAACCACATGTCACATTAGAAACAAAAGTAAAATATATGATTAAAAAGGGGGATCTCAATTGAAAATATCAAAAAAATGTATAGTGTTACTTCCCATAGTTATAGGGCTGATTCTAATTATCACGGCCTGTGGTGCTGAAGTTGATGAGCCTGAAGAAAGATTTGAAGATAATGATTCCGCTTCCGAGAATTATAAGGATGATGACGATGCTAAAGAGGAGGAAGATATGGATAAAGTTGATGGGAATTACTTTTCACAGGATGTTAAAGAGGATGAGGCACTGAAAAACTGGATAGAAGGTAAAAAACATGAAGAAGGCGAGTATCAGTACCCGGAAGATGAACGGATCTACATGATCGCTGCAGGAGAACGAAATACCGGTGGCTATTCCGTCCAAATTATAGGGGAAGAACGAGATGGAGAGGACTTAACCATCAGCTACAGAATTAATGCTCCCGGCCCTGATGATATTGTAACTCAAGCGATAACCTATCCGTATCTTCTCGTAGAAGTGGCAGAGGATATAGGGGAAGTAAGTTTTATGAAAAAGTAAATGTAGTTTACAAAAAATGTAGTTTATTAGAATAAGTAACCTTTGAACAATGTTAAGCTGCGACAATTCGCAGCTTTCTTGTTTGAAGGAGGAGTTTTTGTACATAACTCATCGGTACCTAGTGGATCTAGTGTTTTTAAAATCGGGAATGAATATGGAATTGTAAGGAGATTGGGAATTGTGTTACACTTATGAAAAATACATTTATAGCAAAGAAGGGATAAATTATGAGTAATAAAAAAGCATTGCTCTTGTTTGTTGACGGTTTTGGGTTAGGAAAAGAAGAAAAATGGAAATACAATCCGATAGAAACCGGAAATTTACCGGTCATGCAAAATTTATTAAAGAGCAGGAACATGATCCCTGCAGATGCTACACTGGGAGTTTCGGGAATACCTCAAAGCGCCTCGGGTCAAACCGCCATATTAACAGGAATTAATGCACCTAAGGCTACAGGCAAACATTTGAATGGGTTTCCCAATAAGAAATTAAGAGAGATTATACAAGAAGAAAATATTTTCAGCAAGCTACGGAATAGAGGCTTAAAAGTAACCAATGCCAACGCATATAATAAAAAGTTCATATCGAATCTACTAAATAATTCCGTGGGCAACGAAGAAATGTCGGTATCTACGGTAGCAACTCTATCGGCGGGTCTTTCATTATATACCGAGGAAGATCTGAAAAGGGGGAAATCCGTTTATCAGGATTTGACTGGCCGTATAATGATAGAAAAGTGGAAGGCAAAGGTACCGCTACGAACTCCTGGGGAAGCAGGAGAGATCCTGGGAAACATTGTGAATAGCTATGATTTCACATTCTTCGAATATTTTCAAACCGATTTAGCGGGCCATCGAAAAGATTTTGACATTGCTTATCGCGTGTTGGAAGATTTGGATCAATTTATAGGAACCTTGTTAGAATCTCTTAGTCTAGATAATACATTATTTGTATTGGTGAGCGACCACGGTAATATTGAAGATTTATCAACAGCCGATCATACTATGAATATGGTTCCTGTCATTGCTTTGGGAAATGGATCAGATGCTTTTCGAAAGAGAATTAGAAACATACAAAGCGTTACTCCGGGTATTGAACAATATTTTTCAGAAGAATAGCAGACATTGACAAAACAAATACGTATATAAATTATAAAGAAGTAATATTATTATAGCTTAGAAGAATATCAATAACTACGCTAAAAAAATAAGAAAGAAGGGAGAAAAAATGAATAAAAAATTATATCTTTCAGAAGAAAATAAAATGATCGCCGGTGTTTGTGGAGGAATAGCGGAATACTTTGAATTAGACCCTACTTTGGTACGGTTAGGCTGGGTAATTTTTAGCGCCATGGGTGGAGCTGGTATTCTTGCATATATTATTGCAATGTTTGTTATTCCTAAAAGAGTATAAATTCAAAATAAATTATGGGAGAAGGTGTATTTATGAGTAAACGTTTAACTATTTCGAATACGGATAAAAAAATTGCCGGGGTATGTGGAGGAATCGCAGAATATTTTGAAATTGATTCTACCTTAGTACGTTTGGCTTGGATATTATTTATTTTTGCCGGAGGAGCCGGCTTTATAGGCTATATCATTGCGGCTCTTATTATGCCGAAACCTCCCGTTAATTATGGACTGAATAAATCCTCGAAGGAGATGGATGAAGATTTTGTGGATTTAGAAGAAGTGGGACAGGAACAGCCCCAAAATCAGGAGAATTTTGAAAAAAACACTGGAGATGCAGAGCAAAAATCTACAAAAAATAATAATGCTGCACAATACATTTTAGGTTTTATTCTTTTATTTCTCGGAATCAGCTTACTAAGTAATCGTTTTTTCTTCTGGAACATTTTTAGCTTAAGACACATGGCATCTTTAAGCTTAGTTGCAGTGGGAGTGTTAGTTATCTTAAAGGAGTTTAAAAATCGTTAGTGCAACTTCTGAAAAATATTAAATATTCGTTCCTATTACTTAGGATATGTAGTAAAATATAACTCTGGAGTTAATAAAAACTCCAGAGTTTTTTATAATCATTCTTGGGTATAATAACAATGTTATGCAATTGAAACCATCACATATTACGGAGGGATCTCACATGAAAAAAATACTGATCACCGGAGCACTAGGTCAAATAGGAACCGACCTCACCCGCTATATGCGTGATATTTACGGAGAAGATAATGTTCTGCCTTCAAGCAGAAAAAGAAAGGAAGGACATCCTTTAATGGATGAAGGAGAATTTGTGACTCTTGATGTTCTGAATTATGAAGTTATGGAAAAGATTATTATAGAACATGAAATTACTCATATTGTTCATTTAGCAGCAATTTTATCGGGTACAGGAGAAAAGAATCCTCAAGTTGCCTGGGATATTAACATGAACGGTTTATATAATGTGCTGGAAATTGCCAGGATACATGGATTATCAGTACTTGTTCCCAGTTCGATCGCCGTATTTGGAGAGAGTACCCCGAAGGAAAGGACTCCTCAAGATACTGTTATGCGACCTTCTACAATTTATGGGGTAAGCAAAGTTTCGGGAGAATTACTTGCGGATTATTATCATTCGAAATTCGGTGTGGATACCCGTGGGGTTCGTTTTCCGGGATTAATTTCCAGTGATGCCCTTCCAGGGGGAGGAACAACGGATTATGCGGTACACATTTTTTATGAGGCTATCAAAAATAAACGATATGCAAGCTTTATAGATAAGGGAACTTTTATGGACATGATGTATATGCCAGATGCTTTAAAGGCTATAGTTCAACTGATGGAAGCCGATGAGTCAAAGCTGAAGCATCGGAATGCCTTTAATATTTCTGCCATGAGTTTTGATCCGGAAATGCTGGGAGAAGAAATCAAAAAGCACATTCCGGAATTTGAACTTGATTATGACGTGGACGAAGAATTACAGGGGATTGCCAACTCTTGGCCAAATAGTCTTGATGATTCTGAAGCCAAAGCTCAATGGGGATGGGAACCGGAATATGATTTAGCTTCTATGACGAAGGATATGCTGGAGAAATTGAAGAATAAAATTGGATAAATAAAATGGAATCACATACAGCACTATTGAACAGATGAGTTAATTCATAAATCAAAGGAGACTTCATGTATACCTATATTCTTAAATGTAGCGATAATACGTATTATACCGGTTGGACAACGGATTTGAGGAAAAGACTGAATGCTCATAATCGAAAAAAAGGAGCGAAATATACAAAACCTCGCCTACCTGCACGTCTTGTGTATTGGGAATATTTCAGAACTCAATCTCGGGCTCAAAGAAGAGAGTGGGAAATCAAGCAGCTCAGTCGGAAAGAAAAAGAAAATCTGATCAACCAAAACTTGAAGAATGAAGGAGATGTACTTATGGAAAAAACTCTAAGATATACCATAGATCAATTGGAAAAAATACTGAAAATCCCGAGCCCAAGCGGCCATACGGAATATGTAAAAGACCATATAAGTAAGGAACTGAACACTTTGAAGGTAAATTATCTGGAAACCCATAAAGGAGCAATTATTGCGACCATAGATGGAGAAGAAACAGAAGAACACCGCACGGTGTCTGCTCACATGGATACCCTGGGAGCTATGGTAAAAGAGATCAAATCCAACGGTCGTTTAAAATTCGACCCCATTGGAGGCTACATGATGAACTCTGTGGAAGGAGAAAATTGTATCATCGAGACATATGATCAAAAGCAGTATACAGGAACATTCTTTACAACGAAACCATCAGTGCACATTCACAGCGATGCTAAGAAAACTGAGCGAAGCGTGGAAAATATGGAAGTTCTTATTGATGAGAAAGTATCAAGTGTTGAAGATGTGGAAAAACTCGGGATTTCCATAGGAGACTTTATTTTCTTTGACCCGAGAACACAAATAAGGGAAAATGGTTTCATCAAATCACGACATATTGATGATAAAGCAGGGGTTGCCTTAATGCTTGGGATGATCTCGGACTTAATAGAAAATGATAAAAAGCCATTTTATACCACTCACTTCTTCTTCAGTAATTATGAGGAGGTCGGGCATGGAGCTAGTGCCTCTATACCTGAAAAAACCAAAGAGTTTTTGGCAATAGATATGAGCACTCCCGGAGAAGGACAAAACTCTACGGAATTTCATGTAACCATATGTGCCAAGGACTCTACGGGGCCTTACGATTTCGGTTTAAGAAAAAAACTGGTGGAACTTGCAAAAGAACATAAAATTAATTATAAAGTAGATTTATATCCTTACTACGGTTCTGATGCCAGTGCGGCTCTTAGATCAGGCAATGATTTTAAAGCGGCTCTGATAGGCCCGGGGGTTTATGCATCCCATGGTTATGAAAGAACCCATGAGGAAGCAATAAACAATACATTAAAACTGGGAATTCAGTATTTGCTGTCGAAATAGAATAATGAGCTTAGTTATGTAATAGAGGTTTAATATTTCATATTTACGATGAAAAGAAAATACTTAAGGGAGAGATTAATTGACATATAGATATCTCTCCCTTTTGTTCGAGTAAAGGAGGAGGAGACAATGGACAGAAATGCTAAACGAGTGAACTGTCTTAAATGTCGACACTACTTTATTACTTGGGATCAAAATAAAAGCAGAGGATGCCGAGCCTTTGGATTTAAAAGCCAAGAATTACCTTCATTAGTCGTTTTTCGCACCTCGGGACAAAAATGCATGAAATACTCTTTGAAAGTTACGGAAAAGAAATCATAAATAAAGTAGGGTTTCGAAGAAATAAAAATTGCTAAACCATTGAAAATATGCTAAAATGGACGTTATGAGTTAATAGAGATTTGAAGAGAGGCAGATGAGTAATGAAAAAAGAAAATTTGAGAAATATCGCGATTATTGCCCATGTAGATCATGGAAAAACCACATTAGTGGATGAAATGCTTAAACAAAGTGGAACTTTCCGTGCAAACGAAAGTGTACAGGAACGGATGATGGACTCCAATTCATTAGAACGGGAGCGAGGAATCACCATATTATCTAAAAACACATCCATTATGGTTGAGGATAAAAAAATTAACATTATTGATACTCCCGGACATGCTGATTTTGGTGGAGAAGTGGAACGAATTATGAAAATGGTGGATGGTGTTTTATTATTAGTGGATGCCTATGAAGGGCCCATGCCTCAAACCCGATTTGTATTAAAGAAAGCCTTCGAATCCGGTGTAAAGCCTATTGTGGTAATTAATAAAATTGACCGTCCTGAAGCTCGGGTTGAACATGTTCAAGATGAAGTTCTTGACTTATTTATTGACCTTGGTGCCGATGAAGAACAACTGGATTTCCCGGTAATTTATTCTTCCGCAAAAAACGGTGTGGCAAAAATAGACATGCAGGATGAAGCTAAGGACTTTGAGCCTTTGTTTAAAATGATTATTGAAAACATCGAACATCCTAAGGGAAATGAAGAAGATCCTTTGCAATTACTTATTTCTTCAATAGACTATGATAAATACACAGGAAGAATCGGTATAGGGAAAATCACAAAAGGAAAAATAGAAAAAAATCAAAATGCTATAGTGGTTGATAAAGACATGAATCAAACCAAGGTTCGAGTGACAACACTGTTTAATTACGAAGGACTTCATAAAACAGAAGTTGATTCCGCCGGTGTTGGGGAAATCGTTGCCGTATCAGGAATGGAAAACATTAATATCGGAAACACCATTTGCAACATAGATAATGCTGATCCACTACCAATTCTGGAAGTGGATGAACCCACTATGTCTATGAACATCATCGTAAACGATAGCCCTTTTGCGGGACGGGATGGACGATTTGTCACAAGTCGAAATCTTAAAAGACGATTAGAACGGGAAATGCTATCCAATGTTGCCATGCGCTTAGAAGAAGTCAGCGAGGATACCTTTAAGGTTTACGGACGTGGAGAACTTCACGTATCGATTCTTATTGAGACTATGCGCCGAGAAGGATTTGAGTTTGCCGTATCACGACCGGAGGTTCTAATGAAAGAAACTGCTGAAGGACTACAAGAACCTATCGAGTATGTATATGTAGAAGTGCCAGAAGAGTATGCCAGTTCAGTAATTGATAAATTGAACCGAAGAAAAGGTGAGATGGTCAACATGGTTCCTTCAATGGGTAGCATGACAAAACTGGAGTTTAAAGTACCTGCAAGAGGAATATTCGGATATCGTTCAGAATTATTGACGGATACTAAAGGCTATGGAGTCATGCATCATGTGTTCGATGGTTATAGTAAATATACCGGAGACGTTCCCACGAGAACGAAGGGCTCATTAATTGCCTATGAACAAGGACAGGCTTCTGCTTATGGTCTTAGTTCTGCACAAGAGCGGGGAGTATTGTTTATCGCTCCTGGTAAAGATGTTTATGAAGGTATGGTCATTGGAGAAAACTCCAGGATAGACGATATGGTTTTAAATGTTTGTAAAAGAAAGCAAATGACCAACGTTCGAGCTTCTGGTTCAGATGATGCTTATAAGCTTGCTCCTCCAAGGGTTTTAAGCTTAGAACAATCCCTGGAATTTATTAAGGATGATGAATTGGTAGAAGTAACCCCGAAAGAAATTCGACTTCGAAAGAAGGTTCTTAATCGAAGTATGCGGGATAAAGCAGGAAAGAATAAAAAATAGTACTCGTAAAAAGCAGGAGATTTTAACACCTGTATCGAATAGTTATATAGATTAGCCACTTAAAACTCTCACTATACTAGTGGGAGTTTTAGACTTAAATAATCAAATTGGAGGGATATAATGAATTATCATGACCTACAGTATAAATATCCATCAAAACGTACATTAGTCTATGGAACCAAAGGGATGGTTGCCACTTCCCAACCCCTGGCAGCCCAAGCAGGATTAGACATAATCAAAAAAGGTGGAAATGCCGTGGATGCAGCGATTGCCACCGCAGCATGTTTAACCGTTGTGGAACCCACTTCAAACGGAATCGGTGGTGATGCTTTTGCCATTGTCTGGATGAAAGATAAAATTTATGGGTTGAACAGCAGCGGAAAATCTCCTGAAAGCATTTCTATAGAAAAGCTAAAAGCCTTGGGTCACGAAGCCATTCCGAAACACGGGATGATTCCTGTAACCGTACCGGGAGCACCGGGAGCATGGGCGGCACTTTCAGAAAGGTTCGGAAACCTTACGTTAAAAGAATGCTTAACTCCAGCAATTGAATATGCAAAAGATGGATTTCCAGTCTCCCCAATTACAGCAAAATATTGGGAGCGAGCTTGCAATTCTTATCAAAAAGCATTTAAAGGGGAAGAGTTTAACAGTTGGTTTGACACCTTTACTCCGAAAAATCGAGCCCCGAAACCCGGAGAAGTATGGTCGTCAAAAGGTCATGCTAATACCTTGAAACTAATTGGAGAAAGTAATGCTAAGGAATTTTACCAAGGCAGTCTGGCAGACAAGATCCATGATTTTTCTAAACAGCATAATGGATTTTTAGAAAAATCAGATTTAGAAAACCATCAACCGGAATGGATAGAACCGGTAAAACTAAATTATAAAGGGTATGATGTATGGGAGCTCCCCCCCAACGGTCAAGGTATTGTTGCCTTAATGGCTTTAAATATTTTGCAACATCAAACCCTAGAGAGCAGAGATTCAGAAAGTACTGTGCATAGACAAATTGAAGCTATGAAGCTTGCCTTTGAAGACGGAAAAAAATATATTACGGACCCTAAATTTATGAAGGTTTCTAATGAGGAGTTACTTTCTTATGAATACGGAAGGAAGAGAAGTGAGGAAATAACTGAAGAGGCCATATTACCGAAACCGGGAAAACCGGATAGTAGTGGAACGGTTTATTTAGCCACTGCCGATGGGGAAGGGAATATGGTGTCATTTATCCAAAGTAATTATATGGGCTTCGGTTCAGGAGTGGTAATTCCCGGAACAGGTATCGGACTTCAAAATCGAGGACATAACTTCAGTCTAAATCCTGCTCACCATAATGCTCTTGCTCCGGGGAAGCGCACTTTTCATACCATAATCCCTGGATTTATATCGAAAGAAGGAAAGGCTCTTGGCCCCTTTGGTGTAATGGGAGGATTTATGCAGCCTCAAGGTCATATGCAAGTTATAAACAATTTATTGGACTTTAATCTCAACCCTCAGGAAGCTTTAGACGCTCCTCGCTGGCAGTGGATGCAAGGAAATACTGTAGAAATCGAACCGGGAACGCCGAAATTCATATTTGAACATTTACAAAGACGGGGTCATCAGGTGGAATGGGCAAAAGATTCAGGATCCTTTGGGCGGGGACAGGTCATTCTTATAAATGGTAAAACCCTTATTGGAGCAACGGAACCGCGAACCGATGGAATGGTTGCAGCCTGGTAAAAAACGAATACAGAGGTGACAATACATTGAATGAAAAAAGTTTGAAATCCCTAGAGTATACAAAAATAATTGAACAACTTTCAGCCCATGGGATCTCTCCCATGGGTAAGGACTTAGCAAGAAGCTTAAAACCGACAACGGACTTTGAAGAAGTACAACTACGTCAAAAAGAAACGGAAGAAGCAGTACAAGTACTGCTTAAAAATAGCGGAATTCCCTTGGAAGGTCTTGGCGAGGTGGAAAGGTTGATTAAAAAAACCGTCATCGGCTCCTATCTTGACCCCGGAGAACTGTTAGCGGTACTGGAATTTTTACGGGTATCGAAGCGAATGAAGGTATTCATCAAAAGAGAAAAAGAGGATGCGGATTTAACGGCACCGATTTTAAGTGCCCTTATACGGGAGATTGAAACTATTCCGGAGATAGAACAACGAATTAACCGTTCGATTCTCAATGAAAATGAAGTTGCGGACGATGCCAGTGCAGAGCTGCGACAAATTCGAAGACAACTTAGTCAAGCAAATGATAAAGTGCGATCCACTTTGCAAAATTTTATCACTTCTTCCCGCAACCAAACCTATTTGCAGGATCAAATCATTACCCTCCGGCAAAATCGTTATGTGGTTCCGGTAAAACAGGAATACAGAAACCAAGTTAAAGGAATGATTCATGATCAATCCACCAGCGGGGCGACCCTCTTTATCGAGCCCATGGCGGTGGTTGACCTAAATAATAAATTAAAACAACTTAAATTAGCTGAAGAACAGGAAATTGAACGGATTCTTCGGGAAATTTCCAATGAGATCGCTATGAAAGGAAATGAAATTCTGAAAAACCGTGATCTTTTGGGAAAGGTCGATTTTATTTTTGCCAAGGGAAAGTTAGCTCTCGCTATGGAAGCTACCAGTCCAAAAGTCAATGATCGTGGATACGTAAATTTGAAAAAAGCAAGACATCCCTTGTTGGATCCGAGAGAAGTGGTTCCGACGAATATCTGGATCGGAAATGAATTTAACATTCTCGTGATCACCGGGCCGAATACCGGTGGGAAGACCGTTTCCCTAAAAACTTTAGGATTACTCTCTCTAATGGGTCAAAGCGGTCTTCAAGTCCCAGCAGATTCAGGAACGGAGATTACGATTTTTGATCACATTTTTGCAGATATTGGAGATGAGCAAAGTATTGAGCAAAGTTTAAGTACGTTTTCTTCTCATATGACAAATATAGTGGAAATTTTTAATAATCTTACGGAAAATTCATTGGTTCTATTTGACGAACTTGGAGCTGGAACCGATCCCACAGAAGGGGCTGCTCTTGCTATGGCGATTTTAGAGAATCTTAAAACCATCGGGACAAAGGTGGTAGCCACTACTCATTATAGCGAATTAAAGCAGTATGCTTTAGTTCACCCTGAAGTGGAGAATGCTTCTGTGGAGTTTGATGTCAAAACGCTAAGACCCACTTACAGATTATCTATTGGGATCCCTGGAAAATCCAATGCATTCGAAATTTCTAGAAAATTAGGGCTCTCCCCTGAAATAATCGACTTGGCAAAGTCTCTGATAACTCAAGAAAATCTCCAGTTTGAAGATGTGCTACAAAATATCGAAGGTAATAAAAGTAAAATTGAATCTGAGAAAATTGAAATTGAAGGTTTAAAAAGAGAAATGGAAGAGCTAAAGCAAAAGTACGAGGAAAAACTTGAAAAAGTAGAAAACCAGAAGCAAAAGATGATTTCTCGGGCAAAAAAAGAAGCTCAAGGCTTGGTTAAAAAAGCTAAAGCAGAAACTGAAGTGATTATTAATCATCTTCGTAGTTTAGAACGGGAACCGGATCGTAAAAAAGTGAATCAGGAAATCGAAAAAGCTCGAGTAAAGCTTGGCAATAAGACTTTAGAATATAAAGATTCCGCAGAAGCCATAAACGAACCCAAAAATCACGAACCACCGGAGAACTTAAAGCCCGGTGAACGTGTGAAAATCATATCATTAAATCAGGAAGGTCATGTGCTGAGTCCGGAAGATGACAAGGGTGAAGTCCAGGTTCAGGCAGGAATTATGAAGGTTAATATAAGCACTTCGAACTTAAAGCGATTATCTTCTCGGGAGGACAAACAGTCAGTAAAAACTTCGAAGATGATTAAGTCTAAGAGTCAAAACATCCGAACGGAGATAGATGTTCGGGGAAAAAATTTAGAAGAAGCTATATTTGAAGTGGATAAATATTTAGATGATTCCTATATTGCAGGCCTTACTCAAGTAATGATCATTCACGGAGTCGGAACCGGAGTGCTGAAATCAGGGCTTAATCAAATGCTGAAATCCCATCGGCACGTACAGTCCTTTAGAGGAGGAAAGTATGGAGAAGGGGGATCAGGAGTAACTATAGTTGAATTAAAATAAACTATGAAGTAAAATTTAAAGTAGGAACACTGAAAAAAAAGGAGGTTTATTATGGATTACAAAATTATACTAACCGATCATTTAAAACAATATATCAAAGATCTTTCCCTTGCAGAAATCGAAGAAATGTTGGAGGTTCCACCGGAACGTGGGATGGGAGACTATGCTTTTCCCTGCTTTCGCTTAGCAAAGACTTTTAGAAAATCACCTAATATGATTGCTGAGGACCTGAAAAAAGAGATGAATATCCCCAAAGGTTTTCAAAGTGTGGAAGCGACGGGTCCTTATATAAACTTTTTTATTGATAAGAAAGAACTCATTCTTTCGGTTTTAAGTTCTGTTTTTCGGCAGAAAGATAATTATGGGAAAATAAACTTGGGACAAGGAGCAACGGTTTGTATTGATTTTTCCGCTCCGAATATAGCGAAGCCCTTTCATGTAGGTCATTTACGTTCTACGGTGATCGGGAATGCCTTGTACCGCATTTACGAAACCTTAGGATATAATTGTGAGGGAATAAACCATTTAGGAGATTGGGGAACTCAATTTGGCAAGGTTATTGTTGCTTATCGAAACTGGGGTTCGGAAAAAGCAGTAAAGGAAAACCCTATAGAAACATTACTGGATTTATATGTTAAATTTCATGAAGAAGCGGAAAAATATCCGGAGCTGGAGGATGAGGCGAGAAACTGGTTTTCCAGAATGGAACAGGGAGATCGGGAAGCCTATAATCTTTGGAAGTGGTTTAGTTCTGAAACGATCCAAGAGTTAAAGAAAGTATATAAAACCTTAAATGTAGAATTTGACCACTATACCGGGGAAAGTTTTTATAATGATAAGATGGATATCGTAATAAAAGAGTTGCAGGATAAAAACCTGTTAAAGGAAAGTAAGGGAGCTCATTTAGTAGACTTGGAAGAGTATAATATGCCGCCATGTCTAGTAATGAAAAATGACGGCAGTACCCTTTATGCTACTCGGGATATCGCAGCTGCTATATATCGAAAGAAAACCTTTCAATTTGAAAAATGCTTATATGTAACTGACTACTCTCAAAATCTTCATTTTGCCCAATGGATGAAGGTGATTGATTTAATGGGATATGAATGGGCTAAAGACTTAGAACATATTCCTTTCGGTCGAGTAACCCATGAAGGCAGAAAAATACAAACTCGAAAAGGAAATGTGGTTCTTTTACAGGATGTGCTGGATGGAGCAATTAATCGTGTTCAGGAGATTATCGAAGAGAAAAACCCCGAACTGGAAAACAAAGAGAAAGTAGCGAAGGATATTGGCGTGGGAGCCATCATATTTAATGACTTAAGTCACAGCAGAATCAAAGATGTATCCTTCTCTTGGGAAACTGCTTTCAATTTTGAGGGGGAAACAGGCCCCTACGTACAGTATACCCATGCGAGAGCAGCAAGTATTCTCCGCAAAGCCAACGAAGAGATTAGTGAGGATATTAACTGGGAAATTTTAGAGGAAAAAAGTTCAATGGATGTACTGATGGGAATCCATAGTTTTAGTGAAGCAATAATACAGGCGAAGGAGAAAAATGAACCCTCTATTGTTACCCGGTATGTTGTGAATCTTGCTCAGAACTTCAATAAGTTCTACAATGAATGCCCGATCATAAATCAGGAAGACGAGATAAAAACCGCAAGACTCGCTTTAGTTTCTGCTACAAAACAAACCATTAAAAACGCTTTGTATATTCTTGGAATCGAAGCTCCGGAAAAAATGTAGATGGAGAAATGAGGGATTATATGGAACCGAAACAACACTTATTTTCCATAACAGAAAGCTATGACAGGCATCTTAGTAAGAATACTGAAAATCGTCAAGAAGGTTATAGTGATCTTATGGAGTTAATGATAATCGTCGGGAAATCTCTTGTAAATGATAAGAATATGGAAATGCTAGGAATTGATGTACCTCGATTAAAAGAAGAATTGATTTTGTGGAAATACTATCGGGAGGACAGTATTAACTGTTTTTTGTTAAAGAATGATGAAAAAGAAGAGGAACCTCTCGTAGGTACTGGAATAATAAGCTTACTGCCTTTAATTATAGGAAATCATGACATGAAAACTTTAGAACAGGAACTTGGAGCTTTCACTCTTCAAACAAAACAAAAAGCTGATAATCTAATGTTGTTTCTTCTAATGGGGAGGACAGTACGCGGGGTTATGGACCGAGAATATGGTGCAGTTGATTCTTTTGTACAGTTTTTAAAGGAGTACTTAATTCACCTGAACTATAATCGGGTTTTCAAAGAGGCTTCGAAGGATAAGTTGATTGATAAAATTTCTTTTGAAAAAGAAAAAATTCGTTGGATTATAGACCTTGACCAAATATCCAAGGCTGAAATTCCAAGAAAAAAAAAGATCGAAGATAACAGCCGAACACTATTTATTCAAAGCATCCACTTGTTTGTAAAATACCAGGATGAAGGGAGTTTCTTTGAGAATATCGAAAGTCTACGTGCTCCTATAGAAGCTAAGGTATTCAGTTTATTGTTAATGGATTTGAAAGATAATAGAAGAAGTTCGAGTATACGTGAAAAAGTTTCTGAGAAAGATTTAAGATTAGAAAAAAATAAATTCTTAAAGGAAATGGATCGATATTATAATAAGTTAAAGAGCTTTGAGATTCTTAAAATCCCTTTAAATTATGATAAGTTGAAAAACAATGGTTATACGGATACGAAAACTCTTTTTCTTATGAAAAAAGGAGAGAAGGGGAGACATCCGATATTAAAGGAATTTGAAATTTTCGAGAAAAACCTTGTGAAGAATCAACTATATCTGGAAGTGAAAACAAAATCCAGGTACTATAAACTTAAAAAACCATTAGCTCCCGGCTAATGGTTTTTGGTTTGGTAAGGGCTCTATGCAATTCGAGGCGTATGCCAGGATGTTGTTTTCCAGCTTGCTTCAACACTGGAATTATGAACCATGTTTGTCATAATAAGTACGGAAACTAAGGAAGATACATTAATTGAGTACTCGATATCCTTAAGCATAGACTCTTTATTCATGGAATAGTTTTTATGGTAGTTCTCAATGAGCTCTTCGATTTCATCGATGGATAGACCAATAAAGTCCGTAGAGACTTTAGGTGTTATGATTTTTTTGTCATATTTTTTCATTTTTTTATGCAGGGTATTTTCATAAGCCATATGTTCCATAAAATTATTCTTATAAGTTTTCCTGTCGTTATGAGGAACACAAAAAAAGTCGGAAATAAAATGATTGATGATACCAATTTGTTGAGAAATATATTTAATATAGCTAAGGTCATCGGCATAAGCGTGCTCTGTAAGCTCCTTAATCTCTTTGCATATTAAAGTTAAGGACTGGGGTTTGAAATGAGAGAGCTTTAGTAAGTTCGGAGCGATATCCGGTTTGATACTTCCGTACATCAGACTGCTTTTATTTAACTTAATCCCAAGGGACTTTTCCGTATTTTGATAGATATGATCTGCAATAACCATATGGGTTTGTGGTAACAAAATTTTTCCGCCTTTCTATTTTGTAATTGTATTAATAAGGTATCCACTGCGATTTGTTTTACTATTATATGATAAATTTATTCTTTTGACAAGGAGCATTGCAAGTATAAAATTGATATCTCCTATTATAATTTTTTTCACAAGATGTCCCGTTCATGCAAAACCAGGTAAAATATGCTATAATAACAAAGAAAATGACAGGAAGGAAAGGGTTACAATATGAAAATTATGTTAACTGCTATTAATTCGAAATACATTCACACGAATCTTGCCATACGGTATTTATATCAAAATTTAAGAAAACTGGATGAAGAAGTATTCATAAAAGAATATACTATAAATCAACATTTCGAGGATCTGTTGAAAAGCATTTATGAAGAACAACCGGATGTGGTTGGGATTTCTTGCTATGTATGGAATATTTCCTTGGTACATCAAATTGGTAGGGAGTTAAAAAAAGTTTTGCCGGAAACACGAGTTATTCTTGGAGGCCCCGAGGTTGCTTTTGATACTCGAAAGATCATGGAAAAGGAAGACTACATTGATATGATCGTAAAAGGAGAAGGGGAAACCACTTTCTATGAGCTGATAAGAAGAATGAAAGAAAACGAGAGTTATCATGACATGGAAAATATTGCTTTTCGTGTTCGGGGTAAAATCATAGAAAATACAAGCAATCCTTCAAATACATTTCATGAACTTGCCCCCTTTCCCTACGAGGGGCTATCAGTAGACCCTAATAAGATTTATTATTACGAAAGTGCCCGGGGTTGCCCCTATAATTGCGAATACTGCTTGTCTTCAACAATTAGCGGAGTGAGTTTTTTACCAATGGAAAAAGTTCACCGAGACTTGGATTTTTTCTTAAAAAATAAGGTGAAACAGGTAAAGTTCGTAGATCGAACTTTTAATGCGAATAAAAGTCATGCTTTGGGTATTATGAAACATATTTTGAAGAATCGTAACGGAATCACCAATTTTCATTTTGAAATTACTGCGGAGCTTATTGATGAAGATTTCATCGAGTTTTTAAAGACTGCGCCTAAAGGTTTGTTCCAGTTTGAAGTTGGTGTGCAATCCACGAATCAAGAAACACTTTCAGCGATAAACCGGAAAATGGATTTTAGCAAGATTAAAGCCCCCTTGGAAGCTTTGGTAAAACTGGAGAATATTCATATCCATTTGGATCTAATTGCAGGTCTTCCTTACGAAGACTATTTTACCTTTCGAAAATCTTTCAATGAAGTTTTTTCCTTAGGGGCTGAAAAACTACAACTGGGATTCTTAAAACTATTAAAGGGTTCGGAACTTAGAAATAAAGCTGAGGAATATGGGTATGTGTATACAGACGGATCACCCTATGAAATACTGGAAAATCAATGGATTAATTATACGGAAATTCTTAAACTGAAAGACGTTGAAGATTTATTGGAAAAATACTGGAATGACCGCGGTTTTCCTTGTTCGTTAGGTTATATAATTAACACTCTATATAAAACTAATGCATTTAAGTTTTTTGAGGATTTTAGTCATTACTGGAAAGAAAGGGATCTAGATGAACAGTCTCAAAGTAAAGAATCCTTATATGTTATAGTACTGGAATTCTGTCAAAGTCAGGATTTTGATGAGATCCTTTATATTCAAAACTTACTTCGTTTAGATTACTTAAAGGAAAATCAAAAAAGAAAAATACCGAAGGGGTTAGAAGCAAAAACTTCTGAAGAAAAGAACCAAGTGTGGTCGAAGGAAGAGGCCCATGAATTTTTACAAAGTATTGAAAATAAAAAACAATATCTACCCCACGCAGTGGATATATCTGCCAAAAAATTGATTAAAAAAGTTCATTTTGAAGTGTTTGAATATCCAATTACGAAAGTGTTGGACAAAGATTTGTTGACGGCATCCGAGCCAAAAGCCTGTGTGATTTTATTTGATTATGAATATGATCAGCTTTATCTGATCAAATAATGATGTGTTAAGCATCGTGGGAGGGACTCAATTGAGTATATTTATGGATATTTATTATATGAACCTGAAAACTGCAAAAAAAGCCTTCAAGAGTTTAATAAAAAACTGGTTAATTATTTTTACGGGACTGGTTTACTCCACGATTCTCTTTGTGGGCACTTTGATTTCTCCATTATTTTGGATATTAAGTCGTCTGTTCCTATTGATTTTGAGTAGTGCAATGGTTTCTAATTATTTATATTTACTGCAACAAATAGTTGAAAAGGATCGGTTTTCCCTTCAAGACTTTAAAGATGGATTTTTAATTTATTTACGAAAAGTATGGACCGTGTACTTTATTGGTTTTGTAGCTTTATTAGGTATGGATATATTTCTGCGTCCGCTTATTGTCGGTTTTGTTGGTCCCTTTGTTTATCATTTCGGATTGATATTTTTGATGGTTTTCCTATTGAATGCTTTACCGGAAACGATTTATCAAAAGTCATATAATGGATGGGAAAGTATTAAATCTTCCGTGGAGTTCATTAAAGAGCATTGGATAGAGTGGTATTTACCTAATGTCCTGCTAGTTGTTATTTTAGCCTTTATTACCGGCAGTGCGATTATAAACGTGTTTGATAATGTAACCTCCCTTGGAGCCATTACCCGGGGACCCTTTGGAATAATTCTATATTTATTGGGGCAGTTATGGTTTTCCTATATGATGATCTATCGTGGATTTTTGTTCGAGTTATTAAATACCAGCAGCAGAAGAAAAAGAATGTTTATGAGAAATATGTAGGATTTATTAAGTGAGGTAAAAAATCAAAAGTAGGTTCACACAACTGGAGGGAATGATTGTGATGATGGAGTATCGAATAGCGTTGTTTAGAGATATTGAAAAAATTTATCAACTATTTCAGGAGTTAAAAAAAGAAAACGCACAGGTTGGATTTACCCGTATTGAGGGTTTAAACGAATTAGAAGACTGGTTGGAAGATGATAATATTTACCTGTATTTAGCTGTGGACACAGACAATGAAGAGGTTGTGGGAGTACTAAGAGGAAAAAGAGGGAATTCTTATAAGAACCATAGCGCATTTATGACCGCTGCGGTTGACAAAAATTACCGCGGAAAGAATATCGGGAAGGAACTGACCCATTACAGTTTAAAACAGTTAGCCCAAGAGGGTGTGAAAATAGCAAGAACCTATGTTTACAGTAACAACAAAGCTTCTCTCAATACTTTATTAGCTTGCGGCTTTACGATTTCCGGAACGGTTCATATGCATCATTTTTCCGAGGAAGCCGGACATTATGTAGATGATATTATTGTGCATAAAATACTTAAGTAAAATATAGATTTATCATAATAAATAAATAAATCGAGGTGATGAACATGGCGAAAACAATGAAGGATTTTTTAGTGGAACAAACAAAAGAGTTAACTTTTTTATCACTGGATATACGGGAATTATTTAAGGGTGAAAATGTGGATATGGATAAAGAAGCCGTTGAACTACCTATACTATTAGAGGATTTAAGTAATAAACTTCAAAAAAATGAGCAGGAGTTCATGATTACAACTGAAATTCTTGTGAAAGGCATTGCCTATTTATTAGGGGTGGATCCTGATTTCAAGTACCGGGAGGAATACATCCGTATTCTAAGTAATTTAAGTCCGGACATAGTAAAAGCCTTGCTAGTTCTCGGGAATAATACCTTTGATCAAGGGGAAAAAATCAAAGGGATGATTTTTTTGAAGGGAGCCGCTACGGTAAAACCAGACGAGCCGAAGGCTTTGTTCAATTACGCAGTTGCTTTGTTAACAATAGTAGAAGATTTTCAAAATGAAGAAAATGCTGATCATCCAAAAAGCGTCCGGAAAAAGATCGCTTTTTTCCAGGAAGAAGCCGGAAAAACACTTGAAAAACTCATCGAAATAGAACCGGATCATGCTTTAGCTCATTATCATTTGGGCTTTTTATATAAAAAAGACAGTCTTTTTCAAAAAGCGGAAATTACTTGGAAAAAGGCAATAGAGTTCGGCTTGGAGGAACATTTAGAAGAACATGTAAACACATTATTGCGAGAAATAGAGGATCTGGTGCAATATGAAAAAGGATATCAAAAAATTCTACAAGGAAATATGGTCTCAGGTCTTAAAGAACTCCTAAAACTTGAAGATCGCTATCCTGAATGGTGGAATTTACATTTTTTTATAGGCCTTGCTTATCGTCAACAGGAACAGTACCCTAAAGCGATTACTTACTTTCAACGGGTTTTAGAGCTAGAAGAAAGAATTCCGGATCCCTATGTAGAAATAGCCCTTTCCTTTGCAGGTCTTGGAAAATACCAAAAGGCTATAGAGTATTTTGAAAAAGCCCACAGGAAAGATCCCAAAAGTGGAGAAATTTTATCGAATTTGGCAATGGTTAATTTAGAGATCGGAGATTTGAAAAAGGCTGAACAGTATATTGAAGCTTCACTAAAAATTGACCCTGCTGACGAAATCACTCTAGCTTGTAAAGAACAGTTGGAACTTTTTAAGAAAAGCAATGAAGAAAAGTGAAAATTTTAAAATATATTAGAAATAAGGGTGGAAAGTTCACAGAAAAAGATGTAGAATAGGACTAAGGTTTATTAAAAAATTTTAAAGCTTAAACAAAATTATTAAAAAATTATAAAGAGGTGAGAAAACTTGATAAAATCATTAAAAGACTTGAAAGCTCAAGCAAAGAATCAGAGCAAGATGACGTTAGTCGTTGCTGCAGCTGAAGATGAAGATGTTTTATCCGCCGTGAAGGAAGCAAAAACCTCAAATATTATTGATGCAGTTTTGGTTGGTGAAAAAACATCCATCGAAGAAATTGCTAAAAAAATTAAATTTGATCTACAGGATGTGACGGTTGTAGACACAAAAGGCTTAGAATATGTTGCCGAGACTTCGGTAAAGTTAATATCTGAAGGGAAAGCAGATTTTCTAATGAAGGGAAAAATCGATACCTCTGTATTATTAAAAGCGGTTCTTAATAAGGATTTTGGACTTCGAACCGATCGACTATTGAGTCATGTAATGCTATACGAAGTACCGACATATCATAAACTGCTGATGATGAGTGACGGTGGAATGAATATTGCACCTTCCTTTGAGCAAAAAGAAGATATCCTGCGTAATGCCATCCTGGTATCTAGAGCTTTGGGTAATCAGAAGACCTATGTTTCCTGCCTAGCCGCAAAAGAGAAGGCGAGCGATAAAATGCCTGCTACGATGGACGGACTGAGGCTTAAAGAAAATTCTCTGGATAAAGCTTATGGCGAAGATGTTTATGTGGAAGGGCCTATAGCTTTTGATTTAGCGGTTTCAAAAGAAGCAGCGAATATTAAAGGATATGAGAGTCCTGTGGTTGGAGAAACTGATATTTTACTAGTGCCTACCATTGAAGTCGGAAACGGTATTGGGAAATCCCTTACTTATATGGCCGGCGCTGAGTCTGCAGGAGTAATAATGGGAGCAAAAGTACCAATTGTTTTAGTATCACGGGCAGATTCTGCGGAAACTAAGTTTTTTTCTATTGCACTGGGAAGTGTAGTTTCTGCATCAACAAAATAATAATAAATCGAAGGAGTGAGGTTGAATGAAACAATTAATGACCGGTAATGAAGCCATTGCAAGGGGATGTTATGAAGCGGGAGTAACACTTACTGCCGCATACCCGGGAACACCAAGTACTGAAATTCTTGAGAATATGGCACAGTACAAGAAAGATATTTATAGTGAGTGGTCACCAAACGAGAAAGTAGCAATGGAAGTTGCCATCGGAGGTTCTATCGCCGGAGCAAGAAGTTTAGCCGCAATGAAACATGTTGGGGTAAACGTTGCTGCGGATCCGATCTTTACCTATGCATATACTGGCGTCAATGGAGGATTTGTTTTTGTATCTGCAGATGATCCTGGGCTTCACAGCTCACAAAATGAACAAGATAATCGATACTACGGAAAAGCTGCTAAGTTTCCCGTAATCGAACCAAGTAATTCTCAAGAAGCAAAGGACTTTACAAAAGAAGCTTTTGAGATCAGTGAAAAATTTGATGTTCCTGTTATGCTAAGAGTAACTACTCGTATTTGTCACAGTAAGACTCCAGTCGAGACTTCAGAACGTCAAGAAGTGGGAATCAAGCCCTATGAAAAAAACATCAGTAAATTTGTTGCCACTCCTGCAAACGGAAGGATTATGCATGTGTTATTGGAGAAGAAACTAATAGAACTTGAAAAGTTCAGTAATGAAACTTCTCTAAATAGAATTGAGTGGAATGATAAAAAAATCGGTATTGTAACCGCAGGGGTTGCTTACCAATATGCGAAAGAAGTATTTGGGGATACAGCTTCATACTTTAAAGTTGGTCTTAGTTTCCCGATGCCTATGGATAAGATAAAGAGTTTTGCAAAAGAAGTTGACACCCTTTATGTTATCGAAGAATTAGAACCCTTTATGGAAGAACAAATGAAGGCTAATGGTATCGAATGTATTGGTAAAGAAAAAATTTCGAATATTGGTGAATTAACTCCAAATGTAATCGAAGAGGCGCTATTGGGTAAGACCCCTGAAATGTTAGAACTGGATGATAGTAAAGCCGTAGGCAGACCACCGACGATGTGTGCGGGATGTCCTCATAGAGGATTTTTCTATGAGTTATCTCGAAAGAAAAACGTCATGGTTACTGGAGATATCGGATGTTATACCTTAGGCTCTGCTGAACCGTTAAACGCAATGGATACCTGTATCTGTATGGGTGCTAGTATCAGTGCAGGCCATGGTGCGCAAATGGCTTTCAATAAAAACGGTGTGGATAAAAAGGTAGTTGGTGTGATTGGTGATTCCACTTTTTTCCATTCCGGAATCACCGGACTTTTAGACATTGTTTATAATAAAGGGAATGCAGTTACCGTAATTTTAGATAACAGAATCACAGGAATGACCGGTCACCAAGAAAACCCCGGAACAGGATACACATTAATGGGTGAGAAAGCTCCGGTCATTGATATTGAGAAAATGGTTAGAGCTTGTGGCGTAGAAGATGTTCAAACCATCAATCCTTTAACCTTAAAAGAAAGCAAGGATGCCATTGATAAAGCCTTAGCCACCGATGAACCTTCAGTAATTATTACAAAGTGGCCCTGTGTTCTAAAGGAGTTCTCGCAGGAAGACTATGAGGAATTTGATCTAACCGAATCAATCTGTCAAGTGGATGAAGAAAAATGTACTACTTGTAAAGTTTGTGGAAAAGTAGGGTGTCCTGCAATTTCCTTTGGTGAGAAAGCGAAGATTGATCCAACTATGTGTGTAGGTTGTGAAGTGTGTCTTCAAGTATGTCCATTTAAAGCTATTGAAAAGGTGGGAGAATAATATGGAAAAAACAAAAAACGTATTATTAGTCGGAGTAGGCGGTCAGGGGATTATTCTTGCTAGTAAAATATTATCCCAAGGCTTAATCAGTGCAGGATATGATGTCAAGATGTCCGAGGTTCATGGTATGGCACAGAGAGGAGGAAGTGTAACCACTCAGGTACGGTTTGGTGAAAATGTACACTCGCCGATTATTGGAAAAGGTCAAGCGGATATCATTGTAGCTTTTGAAAAAATGGAAGCGTATCGATGGTTAGGGTACTTAAAACCCGATGGTATTGCAGTAGTAAATGATTATGCTATCCCTTCAGCACCTACTTTATCCGGGAATGTACCTTACCCGGAGACAATCATTGATGACATTGCTGCGGTTGTTAAAAACCTTACAGTGGTTAAGGCTGCAGATATTGCGGTTGAACTTGGTAATATAAAAGCCCAAAACATTGTTCTTTTAGGAGCACTATTAAAAGCAATGGCTATTGATGATATTGATTGGGAAAATGTCCTTGCTGAAAACGTTAAGGAAAAATTTGTTCCCCTTAATAAAAAAGCCTTAGCTGAAGGTATGAAGCACCTATAATATAAAAACAATAACATGAAGGTAAGAAAAGAAATCCAACATTTGGATTTCTTTTCTTGTTTATAATCAAGTCATAATTAGAAGCAGTTCATCAAAAGATTTTCATCTTGACTTAAATAAGCCAAAGTGATATATTAGTTGAGTCGCTAAAAACGGGAGAGCAACCCCGTAGGATGACCGAAAAGACAAAGATGCAAAAAAAGTCTTGACGGGCAGCAGAGAAG